>ERZ1292629.744-Hain-H43-01um-R1-744-length-35723-cov-18_pt1 | contig 35723 bp, 58 predicted proteins | sample MGYA00564399_ERZ1292629 | MGnify/ENA primary metagenome ERZ1292629 (study PRJEB36523, sample SAMEA6512636) | groundwater metagenome | collected 2019-01-08 | study: AquaDiva: Metagenomics assemblies of 32 groundwater samples
AATTAGCTGGGTACGCATGGATGATTGGAAAAACCAAAGGCGAGCTTATATATGGCTTGGTAAACACGCCACAGGAAATAGTCGAAAAAGAGATTATGAAATCGGGAGGAGCCAATCCAACCGAAGTGATAAAAAATCACACCTACGACGATATAGACCCAAAGCTCAGAGCAAAGCGATTCTTATTTGACTTTACGCCGGAGGATTTCAAGGCTATAGAAGAAAAGGTTGTATTAGCGCGTACTTTTATGAATACGATGAGTTTATAAACTATGACACAAGAAGAACATGACGACTTTATGGTATATCTCAACGAATTGATGGGCCAAGCTATGAAAGTTCGATTTTCTTATGATTGGTTTATGGATTCAGAGTATATGAAGTTAGTAAATGATACCTTTTCAGAGTTGTTAGCAATGGACGCTATAGAGGCAGGATTATGATAAACAAGGTTCGTAACACATCAGTACAGGCATACCACAGCATAGACGACCTATCTGAACGCCAAGAGGCGGTATACTACGCCCTACACTCGCTCAAGACGGCCTGTAATCTAGACTTGGCTACCCACCTACACCTGCCCATAAATAGTGTCACGCCAAGAACCAACGAGCTTGTGACTAGGGGATATGTAGAGGAATCGCATCGGGCCATAAACCCACACACCAAAAAGCGTGTTATATATTGGAGAATAAAACAGGATGAGCCAGTTCAGGAGGTACTTATATAAAAATCTACCGCGTCAGGTCATTTGTTAAAACGGAGATATTTTATCTTGTCCGTAAACTAGAAGACGGATCATGGAGATGTAATTGTCCCCATTTTGTGTTTCGATCAGGAAAGCTAGGTAAAACTATATTTATGTGTGACCACATACGCAGAGTACGACATATGAAGTTAAAAAATCACATAAAATGATAAAAGCAGGGAAAAAAACAAAAGAATGGATTGCTGCCAAAAGAAAACTTATAGCGGATATTGGAAAAACAGGAGAATACAAGATAGAGGGTAGGTTTGTAGTAGGAGCGTGTAAGGACTGCAATCACTACCATCAGCTTACGCCGGATCATAAAATAAAGCGGAGCCAAGGGGGAACACATGACAAGAGTAATATAGACTGGATATGTAACGCGCCACCGTGTTACTGTCATGATAAGAGGGATAATCAAGCAGACCCTATGAAAAAGAAGCCAGAAGCTGTAAAAGACAAAAAACCCAAGTGGCAGCTACCGCATGAATGTAAATCCTGTGGCCGTATTACCTATATGTTTTTGTGTGGTCACTGCGGAAAAGCGTCTGTTTAGTTTAGGACTTGACAAGGTGGTTTATAAGTTGTATAACTTAACTATATGAAGAACAGGATTGGATCGAACCAGTATAAAGAAAAGCGCCGGGTACTAAAGCCTGAAGCATGGGCGAGCATTTGGTTTGTAGCTTTTATAACCTCTTTGACAGTTTGGTTCGTACAGCCCCGCATAGTGTCTCCTTGCCCAGAAACAGGGTGTTTTCTACATACGATATACGCCAAAGAGTCCCCGGATAAACAAACAGTACGCGATAGAGTACTTCTAGCCGCTATCCACGAGTTTGGGAGTAGTAACGCCTACGCTATAGACGCGCTTATCATGCAGGAGTCTACCTTCAACCAGTACGCCGTAAACCCATCTAGTGGGGCGTGTGGGCTATTCCAAGCCCTGCCTTGCGCTAAGATGAAGTGTGGCTTGGATGATGTAGATTGTCAGATAAAATGGGGGATGAAATACATCCGGCAAAGGTACGGTAATGCCATCCAAGCATGGCTATTTCATCAAGACCATAATTGGTACTAATATGAAATACAAAGACTTTGAAGACTATCTACAAACGAAACATGCAGAGTGTAATACAGATGTACGAGATGATGATATGCCGGACGACTATGAGCGATGGTTAGAAGATATTGGCGTAGAGGGTGTTATTAGGTACGCAGATACATATGCGAATAAATATGCTTTCGAGAAAATGCAAGAAATGGCAGAAAAAATGATTGACAGTATAAGTTATAAAAAAACGGAAGAAGCCAAGTAATATGAACAACGAACCTAACACAAACTGTCCCGAATGTGACACAGAGCTTGTTATAGTAGATCAAGACACCGCAGAATGTCTTGGGTGCGGGTATACAGAAACGTATGGATCAGCCCATAATAATCATTGACTATGACCGTAAGAAGTATAAACCAAAAGAGTTTTGCGAGTGTGGTGGGTATGTACATATTATTCAAAAAGAGTCCGGGCCAATAGGGATGTGTACGCGCTGTAAAACAGAGCAATCATTTTTAATACAAAAATATGAGCATATCTTCCACCATTACCATATCTGAGATTAAAAAATTATTAGTAGAAGAAATGGAAAATAAAAAGTCCTATGAAGCTAATTATGACACGATATGCGACGTTGATAACGGGAATATATACAAAGGTGAGGAGTTTATATTTATGGGATCGCGAAAAAAGGTCTGCACAAACTGTCAGTCGGATATAATGGAATTTTTGGAGTAATTATGAAATACGAAAATCCTTTTTATTACAATTATGTTTTTACTAAGGCTGATTGCAACAGGAAACCCATTAGAAAACCGTGGTGGATAGGGCCGTGGTTATTTTTACATCCAACGTATGTACAGATAAATGATGGATTAGCGTTTTTTTATAAAGTTATCGGAAGTCAGTACTATTTTTTGTATTACGAACCAGTCCAACTATCACCAAAAGCATCAGAAGTGGGGAAAATTGACCATACCCTATTGAAAGGAGCAACATGAAAAAACAACTACGTTATAAATTTTTACGAACTGATCTGAAAAGTGAGAAAGGGAACCTAACGTGGGAGATTGGAAAATGGATACATGAATCAGAAAAACTGGATATTTGCCACAAAGGGCTTCACTGTTCCTTGTATCCTGACCAGGCATTTTCATTTGTCCAGGGAGAAATCCTCTCGATAGTGAAAACCAAAGGAAAATCTATCATTGAAGATGACAAGGAGTGCTGGTCGGATATGCGGATAGTCAAAGTCTACAAGTGGCAGAAGAAAGATAGTATAGCACTGGCAATCTATGCCGCAGAACAAGTGATAGACATCTACGAAAAAGAGTATCCGAATGATGATAGACCACGGAAAGCAATAGAAGCGGCGAAAGCATATCTTAAAAATCCCACGAAGAAGAATGCCTACGCCGCCGTCAACGCCGCCGCCTACGCCGCCTACGCCGCCGCCAACGCCGCCTACGCCGTCAACGCCGCCGTCAACGCCGCCGTCAACGCCGCCGCCAACGCCGCCTCCGCCGCCGCCCCCGCCGCCCACGCCGCCGCCTACGCCGCCGCCAACGCCGCCTACGCCGCCGCCGCCGCCGCCGCCAACGCCGCCGCCAACGCCGCCAACGCCGCCAACGCCGCCGCCAACGCCGCCGCCAACGCCGCCTACGCCGCCGCCAACGCCGCCTACGCCGCCTACGCCGCCGCCAACGCCGTCAACGCCGCCTACGCCGCCGCCAACGCCGTCAACGCCGTCAACGCCGCCTACGCCGCCGCCAACGCCGCCGCCAACGCCGCCGCCAGGAAAAAGATTGTTAAAAAAATCCGTTCATGGATGCTACGGAGAATTAAGACATTGGAGGCTATATGACGTTTGAATATGTATACATGAACAGTCAGGAAGCAGTACGCAGATACATCAAGCGATGTGAGGGTCGCCACACGCAACAAGCAATTTACAGTACGTTCCATGATGCACTTACTCAGGTATGCTTTGGGTGTTTGAAAATACGCAGTACGATTTACAGGAAGACAAACACAGAGGAGGAGGGGGTATGAAAAAAGTTAGTAATTGTTGTAAAGCTCTTATACTTACTGCTGGTGGAAATGAGGGAACGTATTACTGGAAATGTTCATCGTGTCTTAGACCGTGTGATGTATATTCACCTAAAACAGGCAAATCATTCTTTGATTTATCTCTCAAAAAAAAGAAGTCTATAGTCTCTGAGGCGGCTAAAGAGTCTAACAGAGCGCAGAAGGCAACTGTCAATCAAGTACTAAAACCTACTAATTTAGTAGTTGAGAAACTTATGGATACGCCTAAAGAGAATATGAAAAAGAATAAAACAAATTTACCAATAGGTATATTGCCATTGAGAATAAGATGGAAGTTATCCAAGACGTTCTTTTTATACGGGCTTATGGTTCTTGTGGGTAACGCATGGACTGAAAATCTTGCAGACGTTAAGACTGTAATTATCAAACATACATTAAAAGTTAAAAAATAATCTATGACCCCACTACCAGAGGAATGGAGTAAGGAGTTTGATGAAAGGTATCCGTGTTTACATACTAAACTTTATAGGAATGAGTACTCACGGGAATTAAATAATTCAATTAAAGATTTTATCCGTACCCTCCTCACCCACACCCGCTCTGAAGTGGTAGAGGAGTGTGATAATAAATTGGATGAGATTATGTTAAACGGTGATTTTTATATTAAAGATAAAATAATTTTATTCAAACGATATTTAGCCGACCTCCGTCTCAAGATAGAGAGGAACCTATGAAACAAGATGATGTACGGGAAGATTGGGAAAAGAAAGCCGTAGGAAAGAATGTCCATACTGTATATGTTTATTGCTATGAATGTAAATTGTGGGGCGTTCCAATGCCTTTAGAAAGGATATGTGGAAATTGTAACAGCAAAGACACCATGACCTATTATGACAGGAAAACCATATCTATTCTCCTATTCTCCCACTCCACCTCCTTACTCCAGAAGATGGAGCAAGTTATCGGAGAAGACGATAAAAATGAAGATATTGCAAATGATAAAGAACTACAGGGATTTCATGATACTAGAGTTTTTCAAAGAAATAAACTTCGTGCAGAACAACGGAAAGCCCTCTCTGATTGTATAGCTATGATTAAAAAAGAACTATGAAAAAGAAATTTGAAATTGTAGCAGTAAGAAAAGCGAGACAAAGATTTTATTGTCCTAAATGTAATGCTAATCGTCTAGCTCGAATAGAATATTTATCTAAAGAAATTATGAGAATTACCTGTTCAAAAAATCATGTTGATGAAAGAAAGATATTTTGATTGTATAGCTATAGTAAAGGAACTATGAAAACACGTATTCAAATGCCAGCATTACGCAAACAGATAGAAAAAGACTTTGGAACAGCTTGCCGTGACTTTGTCTGGGGATGCCCCGTGTGTGTGGTTCATGTCGGACTGAGTATTGTAGAAGATGCGTATGATATACATGTGCTCCCTGTACCAAAGAAAAGAAAACTGATAAACGCAAGAAAAATGGAAAGTTAGCACAAAAAGCGTTGAAAGATTGGAACAATGTATGAAAAATGATCCAAGCTGTGAGAATTGTGGGTTATTACAGAGTCTTATTCTCGATAGAGGATTTAAATGTATGCCGAAATACGGATTATCTTCTACCACACAAGATAGATATTGGGCACATAAGTTTGGCGATCATATCGGTGACGTCAACGAAATGATAATTAGCCTTGAAAAGTTTCTAGTGGATTGTGAACCACTAGGCGATGAGCTTGATAATACGGTCTATATGAATGGGTTCGACTACGCACTCCAACTAGTACATGAGGAGTTACAACGATTAAAGAAATTACTATGATGCAACAACGAATGCCTTGTTTGGTGAAAGACTGTCAGAACTCAGGAACGGGAATGATTACTATTGTGGCAAAGAAGATCAAGAAAGGATTTGATGCGCCAGAAATGAAAGGGTATACACTGTGCACGAGGCATATCAATTGGCTGAAGAAAATGCGGCAGGTGATAATAGAGGATTACTAGTATGATTGAATTCTTTGCAGGAATATTTGTCGGAATGATCTTAAGCATCATCATCGGAGCGTGTATGATTCAAGGCAAGTACGTAATTTGGTACAAAGACAAAGGAAGATATATATGAGACCAATCAAATTTAGAGCGTGGGACAAAGAAAAAGGAGAAATGATTTCATGGAAAGAATTAAGTACAACATATGCTTCATTTCTAAATACGCCGAATGACTGGTTACATGAAGCCATGCAATTTACTGGATTGCTGGACAAAAACGGCAAAGAGATTTATGAGGGGGATATTGTGAAAGCAATGTTAGAGGTTCCTATTACTCCAACAAAAGTATGGTGGATGCCTAACTCTGCACAATTTGGTTTATATGGATGGACAAGAAATATAGACGAATTTGAAGAAATTGAAGTTATTGGAAATATTTACGAAAACAAGGAGCTACTAAAATGATCTACTACGGTTCCGCAGACTACCAGCCGCCCTACTTTAACCATGATGATATGAAGAAATTACTCATTGGGATAGGGGTGATGTTGATGGTGTTTGGGGTGATAATACGGTGGATGTAAGGAAAAGATGGGATTTTGTTTACAAGTGACTGGACGATGTAAGGATTGGACGCTATGGCGTTCTAGGTGAAACAAATACTCGTAGCCTAGGTTCCTACGATAACAAAATTCACCCCATAATAATTGTCGCTTCGGCGGCGAGGTCGGGACAATGGACAGCACGAAGGAATGACTATAAACGTCTACTCCGGATGGCGAACAGAGCAAAACCCGCCCATCTAAAAAGGAGAATATATGGATATACGAGAAGAATTGGATTTAATTTTACTTGAAATGTACGGGTATGCTTTTTCCGAGGGCGATAGGGGCATGGCAAGCAAGAAGTCAACTGATAAGGCTCATGTTGCCATCCTCTCTCTCTTTACCCACCTCATAGAGGAGGAGGCGAAAGGGATGAAGGCAAGGTCAATGTCAGTCAGTTCGCCTATGCCCTATTACCATGTAGGTTATGAAAAAGCTCTCTCAGACCTCTCTACTCGCCTTATAGAAGCGGTGAAAGGAAAAGTATGACACAAGAACAAAGGGAGATACGCTTAAAGCAGTTAGAAAAAGTTAATAAAGAGCTTGAGAGCGAAATAGACCCAGAAAAGATTGCTAGGCTTGTAGCAATAGGAAGATTTTTATTATCTATAATTGAGGAAAAAATATGAAAGTATTATTAACAGCATTTGGAGGGAAGCTACAGTCAGATGTTCTGGATTTTCCAGAGAATACATCGCCAAAAATAGAAATGATTATGGACTTTGATAGAGCAACATGGGGGTATGAGGAGCAGACACCAAGCCCATTGCCGATATTCAAAAAGGGTGAGTTTGTGTGGGATGGTAAAACTACATTTGTAGGATCACAAGAGGTTAGGCATTATAAATTAGTTGATGTTAGGTGAAGTAATCCTTTTTATAGGAGGAAGCGTATGAAGAAAATACTTTGTAGATTAGGTTTACATAATTGGGAGCGCAATGTACAAAATAATGTCCGTAATGATAAGGAGATATTGTGCCGTATATATGACCGATGCCGATGGTGTAAAAAATGGAGTTGGATAAAACATTTTCAAAAGTTTGAGTTACTGAAGTAATCATCTGTATGAAAAATGTATTAGAAAAATTATATATATCACCACGAAAGGCAAAGGCTATGTTACAAGCGCAAGGCATAGAAGATGAGTTGGTGGGAAAGGTTGGATATTTAATACTTGAAGCGCAAGGAGAAAACGAAAGAGCAAAAGGAAATACTGAAATTACGGGATTAGAAGCAGACAATTTGGCAGAACGAATTATTAAATTAGTAAAAAAATATATTGAGTAATCATCTGTATGGATATGAAAAAATATACAAAGGTAAAAATAAATAACATATTATGAATAGATTGTATGTAGGGAATCTTCAATGGTCTGTTTCAGAAAGCGACTTGTTGTCCTTTTTTTCTGTAGCTGGGAATGTAGTATCCGTGACAGTTATCACAGACAGAAACACAGGAAAGTCTCGCGGGTTTGGTTTTGTAGAAATGAGTAATGACCAAGAGGCAGAACAGGCTATAGCATTGTGTAACGACAAGTATATTCAGGGCCGCAAAATAATGGTCAATTGGGCCAAGCCGGAACGAAACTCACAACCAAGTGAACCACAAAAGAAAAATCCCCTAGATAATTTTTTGGATACATCAAATAAGGGCGAATCTTTAGAGTTTTATTTTAAAGATAAAGGTTTTAGTATTTCTCGATTTTCATAGGTGTGATATAATAAATTTTATGAAGGAAATTACCGATAGTAAATTTACTCCCTCTTCTGGCTACGTTCTTATAATACCCCTAGAGCAAGATGGCAAATCAGACTTAGTTGTCGTGCAGGATAGTGTAGACAGACCCCACAAAGGCACTGTGTTGGCCGTAGGAGCGCGTAAGCTAGATGAAAACGGTCTGTTGTTTATCGATGCCCCAGTGAAAGTTGGTGACTTCGTACTTTACTCCATAGCAGGTGTGGAACGATTTAAAATGCTCTACAAAAATAACCCACGGTATGAGTTTGTTGTTGCGCCATTCTCGCGCATATTGGGGGTAATAACATGAGCATTTATACCGAGCATAAATACAAAAAAGACGCACGAGACGCTATCATGCGGGGGGCAGAGACGGTATATAATCTTGTTTCTACTACCCAAGGACCACGGGGGAGAAATATAGCAGTTAATCAGGGATACGACATAGCAGTACTTCACGACGGACTCAAGGTTTCCCGGTTTGTAAACCCTAAAGATAAATTTGAAAATATTGGCGCAAACATTATTCGGGAGGCATCAGAACAACAGGCGGCAAAAGTTGGAGATGGAACAACGCTTACTATCGTGTTGGGCTACGAAATAGCACGAGAGGCTATGGTGCTTATCGATAGTGGTATTAATGCTATGTCTCTAACTAAGGGGTTAGAAAAAGGTCGCGACCTACTTATTTCAGAGGTAAAAAGACTATCAAAGCCAATAAAGACTGAAAAAGAAAAAATACAAATAGCCACTATCTCCAGCGAAGACGAAAAACTAGGAGAGATGATCGGTTCAACGTATCATAAAATTGGCGCAGATGGTGTTATTACCGCCGACGAGTCCAAGTCCCACGAAACTACTCTAGAACACCAAGAGGGTATATCTATAGACCACGGGTTTCTCTCTCCCTATTTCATCACCGATCCCCGGAGTCTTACGGCAACGATAAAAGACGTTCATATTCTCTTCTTAGAGCGTGAGCTTGAGGATATATATGAGTTTTTACCATTTGTAGAGAATGTACTGAAGCCAAACAATATCCGTAATCTTTTGATAATTGCAAAAGACGTTAAAGGAACGGCGCTTGCGTCGCTTATTGAAACCAAACGAAAGGGAAATATGAATCTTCTTTGTGTAAAGGCCCCCTCTTTTGGGAAGTATCAGCGTGAAATGCTGGAGGATATAGCAACGATGTGTGGGGGCATGGTTATAGATGAGGCGTCAGGTAAGCATCTTAAGGATATAACACTAGACTATTTAGGATACGCGGCAACGGTAAAAGCAAGCAGGGAATCCACTACCATACTAGAAAATAAAGGGAGTGTGAAGAAAATAAAAGACCGTCTAGAGTCTATTCGTATGTTATTAAAAGACCCGGAGTCTGATTTAGACTTAGAGAAACTCAAAGAGCGTCTTTCAAAAATGACCGGGGGCGTGTATGTGATAAAAACAGGCGGAGCTACGGAGATAGAGATGAATGAACGGAAAGAACGGGTAGACGATGCTATCAAGGCCACGCGGGTAGCTATAGAGAGTGGTATAGTCCCTGGGGGAGAGGTGGCATTGTTAAACGCTCGTAATGTTCTTGATCCTAAAAATACTGACGAAGAGTACGCGTTTAGAATACTCTCTAGCGCGGTAGAAAAGCCGTTTGATAAGCTGCTCTCCAACGCAGGATTAAACCCAGGCTACTATATGGCAAAGCTAGAGGAGCAACCGTTTGGGTATGGGGTGAATGTGCAAACGCTCAAAGTGGAAAACCTACTGGAAACAGGTGTGGTAGACCCTGCGGTTGTTGTCACAGAGGCTTTACGGAGCGCTGTTTCTGTTGCTATTCTTCTGATAACTAGTGATGGCGCAACGGCTATGTTTGAAGAAAAAGACAAATGAAACATGACATGCCCACAATGTCACACACGGAAGGCAACCTACGACCCCGAATACGGAGTACTCCCTTGCAATTCTTGTCAACAGGACAACTCCTATATCCCCAAGCCTACATCATCGGCAACCTACGACTTCGCAAGTCCTAGTACAAAAATACAGCGCAAAGAATACGGTGCGGAAATGATGCAACCCTACGTCAACGGTGTATTGAGCAAAGAATATGTCGATACGTGGGGAACGGACAAACTATACGGAGTAACAGCAAAAGATGTTAAAAAGGCCAAGTATGTATACAAAGGAATGACCCGGCACCATAAAATGTTAGAAAACGGTAAAAATAAAGCAAACGAAATATACGGTGGAAAACCGAAAGACACTTATAAAGTAGAGGGCATATGAAGAAAAAATGGTTTCGTGATTGGAGTGTAATATATAAAAATGGTGGAGTTGAAGTGTTTGTTAATCTTCCAAATTCACATACAGCAAAAAAAGTACATTTTAGATCAATAAAAAGAGATGCACGTATAAAATGGTTAATTGATATTGTAGATTGTGCCTTAACAGAATTAAGCAAAAAATGAAAATAGAATTTAGCTGTCACATTATCTACGAGGACAAAGCGGTCAAAGGTGATGATATTATCAGTATAAACGACGTTCTTAAGAAGTTAAAAAACGGAGAGGTTGATATAGACTACGTTCATCATTGGTGGACGAGTCCCATTATATTTATAAAATATGTTAAAAGGCCGAGAAAGAAATAGACCCTGTATCTGCGGATCAGGCAAGAAATACAAAAAGTGTTGTTGGGTAAAGGACACACAGGTTGGCCTATTGAAAAAACATGGTGTTATATTAACGGGGAAATTATGAAGTCTAAGAAAGCGTCCAAGCCTACGTTACTAGACGTTATATCAAAAATACTGGATTCTGATCTCCCCATGTCTACAAGAAATGAAATTACGCGATTCTATATGTTACCGAGGCTCGGCAGAACCCAGGCTATCATTCAAGAAGGCAAGGTGGATATAGGTGTGGTAGAGCGACCAAACGCCGAGGAGATTAGAATAGAAAACGATCCAAGGTTAAAGGGAGAAGAAGAAGACACCACTCGTCTCATGAGCAATAAAAAAGACGATGGTGACGACGACTAGGCCGTGCGTTACTACAGGCGTGTAGTGTTGGACGACTTACTATACTGATTCCATAGTGAGGCACGGCTTTAAAATATATGGAAAAAACATTCAGAAAACTATCAGAGCTAAAGGAGTGGGACAAAAACCCACGGTCTATTAAAAAGAAAGATTTTGATAGATTAAAAAAACAAATACAGGACTTAGGCCAATACAAGCCACTACTTATCACTCAAGACGGCACGGTATTAGGTGGTAATATGCGCCTTAAGGCGTACAGGGAGCTAAAGATAGAGGATGTGTGGGTATCTATCGTAGATGCACCAACAGAAGAAAAGAAGCTGGCCTATGCGCTCTCAGACAACGATAGGGCAGGGTTTTACGATGAGGACTTACTGGCTAACCTGATACCAAACTATCCTGAATTTAACTGGAAAGACTACGCTGTAGACCTGCGCGAGCCACAAACGCTGCAAGACCTGATAGACAAGCTGACCCCCGTTGAGGAGGATGAAGTTCCAGCGGTTGACGAGGGCGAAACCCTATCAAAACGTGGTGAAGTGTATCAGCTGGGCAACCATAGGGTTATGTGTGGAGACGCAACTAATCCTGAAGATGTAGAAAAGCTTATGGGGGGGGTCAAGGCTGATATGGTATTCACCGATCCACCGTACAACGTAGACTATGTAGGAAAAACGAAGGATGCGTTAAAAATAGACAACGACAAACAAGACCCGCAGTCGTTCCACCAGTTTTTGTATATGGCCTTTGCTCTTATGCATGAGAACAGTAAGGCAGGAGCTAGTATTTATGTATGTCACGCAGATACCGAAAGGGTAAACTTCACCGATGCGTTTCGTGAGGCAGGGTGGAAGGTGGCACAGGTTATCATTTGGGTAAAGGATAAGTTTGTTATGGGCAGACAAGACTACCAATGGCAACACGAGCCTATTCTCTACGGTTGGAAAGAGGGTATAAAACACTATTTCAACGGTGGCCGTACTCAGACGACGGTATGGACTATAGATAGACCAACAGCATCAAAAGAGCATCCTACTATGAAGCCCTTGCGTTTGATAGTAAACGCTCTGACCAACTCTTCTAAAGAGGAAGATATAATACTGGACACCTTCGGCGGCTCTGGCTCTGGCTCTACGCTCATAGCTTCCGAGCAAACCAATCGTATCTGCTACACAATGGAGCTGGACCCTAAGTATTGTGACGTTATTAGAAAACGATACGAAAATTTTATAAACAACAGAAAAGGATCAGAAAATGGCAAATCCTAATCCAGTACGAAAATTCAAAAAGGGACAAAGTGGTAATCCAAAAGGCGCACCAAAAAGGGAGTGGACGTGGGCTGGTGTATTGGCTGATGCTGTTGAAGAAATGGCAAAAGATGGTAAGCCCATGAAGGTACATATAGCTAGGTCATTGCTTGCCGAGGCATTAAAAGGCAACGTGTTGGCTCAAAAAGAGCTTATGAATCGCATGGATGGTATGCCAGCACAGCCCCACGATGTACAAGGGAACTTAACCGTAGTCATAGATAAATCACTAGAAAAATGAAATGGATAACACCGTCAAGCTCTACACGCCTCACGCTAACCAGCGTCTCATCCACGAGTCTAAGGCTCGTTATAAAACAGTAGTTGCAGGCCGTCGCTTTGGTAAGTCAGCGCTCATACTAAACGAGGCCATATCCCTAGTGCTACAGGTAAAAGAACAAATAGCGTGGATAATCCTGCCACTATACCGTCAGGCTAAGGAGGTCTACTGGATAGACCCTGATATAACTAAGTATTTCATGCCCTTTGTAAACGCTGGGGTGTGTAAGGCAGACAAAAGCGAACTGTCCCTCCATTTTAAACACACTAACTCATGGGTCCGGCTAAAGGGATCGGACAACTATGACTCGCTCCGGGGATCAGGGCTAGATTTCATAGGCTGGGATGAGGTAGACGATATTAAACCCGAAGCGTTTGACGTGGTAGAGCCTGCCCTCGCCGACAGTCCCAATCACCATCAGATGTTTGGTGGTACACCCAAGGGGCTGGCAAAACTACACGACTTATCTCTGCGAGGCGATCACCAACACATAATCCCCGACTTTGGGAAACATATCAAACCCCACCCTGACTACGAAACGTGGCACTTTACGTCCTATGACAATATGTCATGGCCCAAAGGGAGCAGGGAGCGTGAGTCGTTTGTTAAGTTTATAGACGAGAAGCGTCAGGAGGCGGCAGAGAAGGGAAAGTTAGCATGGTTCAACCAAGAGTACATGGCAAACTTTGAGCAGAGCGCCGGACGGTTCTTTCCTACATGGAGCTACGGAACGCACGTCACGTTGGATAGTTTCAAAGCATACAGCGGTGCATTTGTTGTGGAAACGATGGACTGGGGTATATCAGCGCCGTTCTGTTGGCTGGCTCATTTAGTGGTAAAAGAGCGATATAACGGGATAAACTTCAACCGTGTATACACCATAGCTGAACTGTACGGTCCCGGTAAAACCCCGTCAGAGTGGGCGGTAGAGATAAAACGGAAACGAGAACAGTTTGATATACACCCCGACTCCGTCAATCACATATATGTGGACAATACAATGTTTAATATAACCAACGACGGTTCAGCATCTATAGTAAAACAGTTTAATCAGGCGTTTACTCAAATAGAGGGAAAAACGTACTCCTTTGAAAAGGGGAGTAAAAATAGAAAGGGCCGTTGGTCGTCTATGATGGACTGGATGCGTATGGCCCCCGATGGGAAACCGTACTGGATACTAACCAAGGACGTACCAAATCTTATTCGAACGATACCGCTTATGGAGCCGGACGAGCTGGATATAGACGATATGAATACGAAGCTCGAAGATCACCCAATTGACAGCGCATCCTTTGGTCTACCCTTTATCCCGTGGATTAACGTAGAGGCCGCTACTGTAGAAAGTGGTAGAATAGAGGAGGGACGAACAACAATAAACGAAGATAAGGATATATTTGACGACGATGAAAGCGATGTATTAAAGAATCTACTATGACCTACCGTACCGTTGAGGGACAAAACGTACTGACTGTTCTCTTTGCCAAGGCACATGACCCTAAGCAGATGAAGATGTTTTTTTGTCCGTATACCAAAAATATAACTACACAGTATCAGGGGGATGTCGTATCAATACAGCCGGGCTACGACTCAACAGAGACACCGTATGTGATGATTCGGCCTCAACGCATGGAGTATGGGAACAATATCCAATACTCATTTAGAGCCGTGGATAAACAAGACGAGGTGGTAAAGTTTTGGATACAGGATCAGTATTTTCAAAACGTCCCCGTAAAAACCTACTACTGCTATAACTGCCAAGCTCCTCAGTTATACTTCACAGACGATAGGGTGGTTAGCTATAAAAATAAAGCAGACATACCGTCAGGTCATTCATACTCATGTGACAATCCTATGTGTTCAACGAAACTCATGTATTTGGGGATAGTACAAATAAAAAGTATTCATGGTGTATAATGAGAATATGGAATCCAGCGACGAAAAATCACGATTTGGTACAGAAACAGGTGTTATCGCAACGCTTTCCCCTCTCAATATAGAGATAGAGGACAAACAGCTATTGACCTATATTAGCGATTTAGAAAAACAGGCGACTACTCACTGGAATTCTCCTGAAATCAATTTGAAAGAACGACGTAAACAGATTATTAGATATTTATTTGGCAGACAGCTTATAGGTAAAGACCTAAAGAAATACGACTCAGAGTTTCTTGATAATGTTATCTATGAATTTGAGGGAATATTAAAGTCTCTAGCGGTATCAAAGATGCCCGATATTGTCGTTGAGTCAGGAGGGATAGGAACGAGTGAAGAGCGTAAATTGACCGCCGAGCTTCTTACAAAGTTTTTCGATAAATATATAGATGGCGATCAGAACAAAAAAGACTTAGGGATGATGTTCAAACATATGCCCGCCTATCTTATCGCTGCTAAAAAATATCGTTGGGACGCTACAAAGGATATAGGCGATATAGTGGAGGAGGTTATCAATCCCGATAACATACTCCTAGATCATACCGCTATAACTTCTAACCCCGATGAAATGCTATTTATTATTCATTATGTAGAAAAAACCGCCAAAGAGTGGTCTATGTTGTTCCCTAAAAAAGAAGAGGAAATATTAAAGGAGGTAGCAAAAGCTAATCCTACTATGGCGGGTAATGCTGATAAAAAAGACGTATTTATGGCACAAAAGGTAAAGGTGGCCGAGTGTTGGTACGATTGGTTTGATAAAGCCGAGGACTTTGATGTAGAAAATCCCAAGTTTAACTTTACCTCCGGCGTGGCGTGGAAGCTGTCTAAGGATGTTCTGTTGGGAAAAAGTAAAAACCCCAATTGGGACTACGAGGGTCACGACGTCACCACGCTAAACGGTCAGCCTGTACCTCCCGAAATTATGGAGCAAATAGCGTTGACAGGGCAACAGCCTCCAGGGTTTGAGATTAAGCGGGTGTTTAATAACTACTTCAAGTTTCCTAAGAAGCCGTTTATCTTTATGACCTTTGACCAGTTCCTACGATCTGCTATCGATGAAACTTCACGTATAGAACAAGTTATCCCTCTCCAAAAATCTATGGATGATGTGGAACGCCAAACAGACTATATGGTCAAAAATCACAAAGGAAAACATATATGGGGATCGGAGTCGGGTGTTGATAAAAAGAGTCTCAAGAAGATGGATATGAATAATCCTGACACCGATGCGGTGGTAAAGGGTGATCCAAGCAAGGTCCACGCGTTTATTCAACCTGTCATGCCTCCCGGTGAAATGTTTGTCCATATTCGAGATCGTCGGGACAGAATGTTTGCTAAGGTAGGCGCACACGGGGCCACACGGGGAGAGGTTACGACAGATGTAGCTACTACCAATCAAATATCTAGGGAAGCAGACTTTACCAAAAATGATGATTTGGTAAACGATACTATCCTTTACGTGTCTACAGAATCTATAAAAGCACGTTTGCACATGATGAAGCTACGTTACACCGCAGAGCATTTTCAGAGAATAGCCGGAACAGATGAGGGTAAGTATCTTCATTTACGACTAACCAACGACTCTATAGACGATGGCATGGAGGTAGTGGTCAAGGCATCTACTACGGATAAACTACGTGCTGAGAGAAACGCACAGGCAATGGCATCTTTAGGATACTCTGATCCATATCATTTTATGAAAGACTTAGGTATCCCCGATCCAGAGAAAAGAGCAGAGGCTGTTTACTTATATACTGCTAACCCTGCCCTTTGGTACGAAAAAATAGTATTAGGTAAAGATGTTACTACCCTAGCCAAGCAAATTACTCAATCAACAGGTCTTACACCAGCCATTACCCCCACACAACCTGCGCCTACGGCTCCTGTAGCCCCTGCGGTGGTTCCTAGCCCAGCAGACACTAGTAATGTAGCCACACAGCCTGCTGGTGGGAAGAATATGATTCAAAGAGCTGTGGGCGGTATTAAAAAAATGATGGGTATGTAATTTGTGAATTTGTGATATAATACTTTATATGGCAGAAGAAGGGACATTACCAAAAGAACCAGTCGTACCCGCAGCCCCCGTTGAGCCAGTAGCTCCCGTAACACCAGTAGAACCTGTTGCGCCAGTTGCTCCCACAGAACCCGTTACACCACCCATTGACCCCGAAAAGCTAGAAGCAGGGATTACCGAAAAAGTATCCAAGACTCTTCTTGAGAAAATTGGGTCTGCATTGGGACTTACTAGGGAAGAGAAAAAACAGCTACCCACCGACCCGGACGATCTAGCTAAGTTTGTTGAGGAAAACGCGAGAAAAGGAACAGAGGCGGTTCTTTCTGAGAGAGAAAAGGCAGAGCAGACCGCAACCGAGACGCGAGAAAAACAGATCACCGAGGGCGCACAACGATTTCAAACCCTGTGGAAAAATCAGTATGCAGAGTTGGCAGAAATGGGTCGCGTACCAAAGATAGTTACTCCTGAAGATAAAAACGATCCTGGTAATGTGGCAAAGGTAAAGATTCTCACCAAACTATCACAGATGATAAAGGATAACGAGGCCAAGGGTATAGACTACGTTCCTACATTAAAGGAAGTGTTTTATGAAAATCCTGATCTCCTAAGAACCGATACCGTTGCAGGAGCTACCGTTCCTGTATCCGGCGGGGGACGAACTATTGCCGCTACAGGGGCATTAAAATATGATGCGTTACATAAAGCAGGAATAGAAGATTTAGTGGCAAGAAAGTATAATTAGCTTCAAAATAGGTCTATTGACAGAGTATTAATATCGGGTGTATTATTAAAAGTAAGGAAATTACCTCGCTAACCAGCGGGGTTTTTTTTATACAAAAATTATGGCATACGATGGAATTGCATACAGTAGCAGAGTAGAAAACTTCTCAGATCGCGATCTTTATCGAAAGGTCGTTGATAACGTTTTAGTAGCCACCACATTCGGTTCCCGTGTTCTTAGCATGGGTAAAAGTTTCTCAGGTAAAACAAAAGACTTCACCGTAACTCATTCACGCGATAGTCAGTTTCGTTGGTTAGTTGGAGGCGGAGAAGAGCTATCAGCATCAACGACAGCAAATACTATCGTTCTTTCCTACGGACGGACAATGGGTGTCCAGCCCAAGGCAATGATCGACTTTGAAGATTTTGCAAACGATGGTGATGCATCGGTCATTGATCTTGAGTCTTTCAAATATAAAGAAGCCGCAGCTGTTGTGACCCAAGAAATTGGATCAGCAGTATTTGGTGCTGGTACAGGAGATCAGCCGGAAGGTCTTGATTCATTTGCAGATAACGGAACGTTAAAAACAACCATCGGTGGACAATCCAAGACGACCTACACTGTTCTTAAAGGAACCTACACAGATGCAAGCTCAGTTATCACCGCAGCTAAAATTTCAGCAGGAGATGATGCAGTAAGTGCATCAGGTTCTCGTGAGGGATCACCGACTATCCGTCCAACAACCAAAACAGTTTGGAGCTTTATCGAAGAGCTTTTGACACCGTTCTTACAGAATCAGTTTAGCGCGGGAGATATGCCTAAACTTCCTTTGCGAGGTCTTGAGGTCATGGCACCAGGAGAGTTTGGTGGACGCGCAGGGTTTACGACCATGTTCTACCGCAACGTTCCTATCATTAAAGACGATAGCGCAAAAGCAGAATCCTTGTATGGACTAAATGAGAGAACGTTCGGTTGGTATGGTAACGACAAAGTACCCTCTCGCTTGAAAGACCGATATGAAAAAGTCGACCTTTCAGAGGGAGCTGGGTATGAATCAACCGCAGCTATGGTAGATATGCCTCCTTCCCCAGTTGGTTGGTTCTATAGGAAAGATGAAAGTTTAGTAACACAGCTTGGAACCGTCGCATACTTTGCAATAGTTGGAAACGTATGTGTATGGGAACCGCGAAGAAACTATCAAATATATAATATAGACGGTATTGAGTAAGGAGAAATTATGGGTAAACTAACACAAGAATTATACGAAGAATCAGCAACACCATTACACGCTCTTGGCGAGCTATATATTAACCCGTGGGGGGATAAATTTCGCTATGTATATAATGGCGGAGTAGCCCTTGGAACTGGTCATTTACTACAGGAACCGGCAGAGGATACTAATTATCGAAGTATGGTTTGCCAAGCGGCAACAGCTATCGGGAGCAAAGATATTTATGTAACTCTTGGTGGAACCGCAGTAACCGTAGATCAGTTTAAAGATGGAGACTTAGTTATTGAGTCCGGCACGGGTCTTGGTCAGAAATTTCGAATCGTATCTCACGACATACAAACGTCTACGACTGGAACGTGCAAGTTTACGGTAGATAGACCAGTAAAAGTAGCAACGGTTGCTACGACTAGCCAAATCACTGTTCGTAAAAATGCATATCATGGAGTGATTGACTTTCCAACGACTCCTACAGGAGCGCCAGTCGGGGTTGCTTTATACGCCATGACAATCAATTACTATGGATGGATTCAATCAGGTGGAAATACAGCAGTTCTTTATGACACGCAAGCAAACTCTGCTGCCGATGAAAGTGTAATAATTCCATCAAGAGATGTTGCGGGTTCGGTTACGCCAAATGTTGAAACCTATGCAGCCGGAGTAATAATCGGATTTGGCAGAGAGCTGGTTTCAGTAGATAGCACATTTGGAAATGCCCATTTAATAATAGACTAATCGGGTTGACGAGAACATGCCAGTAATGGCTATTCAGGAGCCGATAAGGAGAATCCCTCTTTATTGGGGGATTTTTAATAGTATGAGCAAAGAAATAAAAGAAGAAAAAAAGGTAAAAGAAAGAAAACAATGTAAAGCCTGTGGCGGAGTAGGTTTTGTTGCAGAAACAGAAAGACAATGTTCAAAATGTAACGGTTCAGGAAGGGAATAATTATGGGAAACGCAAGAGATTATATACCAGCTTTAAAGTTAGGCCATAGGATCACTCCGAATGATATTGCGGGAATGATTGGGTTGCCGTATGTTGGCAAAATTATTTATGTTGATCCTTCAGCTGGAAGCGATAGCAACGCTGGAACTTCACAGCAAAAGGCTAAGGCAACAGTAGCAGCTGCGTATGCTTTGGCTACATCCGGCAAGCATGATGTTATTATCATTGCTCCTACGGGTGGAACAGGGAGAACTACAGAAACAACTGCTATCACTTGGGCGAAAAGATTCACTCATTTAATCGGTAATGCTGCCTCTACTTTTCAGGATGCAAGAGCTGGCATGAACTTTACAGGAACAACCGGAACCGCCGCTGGATCATTAACAGTTAGTGAAAACGGTTGTATTTTCAAGAACCTAACACTTACTGGAACTGACGATGTTAATGTCCCTGTAACTGTGACGGGTGATTACAATCTTTTTGAAGGAGTTGATTTTAAAGGAGCTTTGAACGCTACTTCGGGTGACGATACTGCGTCAAGAGCTTTAGTTCTTTCAGGAGCGCAGGAGAATGCTTTTGTCGGTTGTACTTTTGGAGCTGATACATTTATGCGGTCAGCAGCTAATTACACGGTAGAGTTTGCCTCAGCCGCATCAAGAAATGTTTTTGTGGGTTGTCAGTTTATTATGGCAAGCGATGCTACAACTCCAAGACATATCTATTTTTCAGAAACTAACTCAATTGATAGATGGGCTAGATTTCATGATACTCTTTTTTATAACTTTACTGAAAATGATGCAGCACAAATTGCCGCCGCTATGAATTTAGCTACCCAGACAACGACAGGGCATGTTATTCTCTCAGGAGAAAGATTGCTTGTCGGGATTGATAACTGGGAATCAACAGCTTCAGGTAGAATATGGACGTCACAGGCTACCGCTACCGCAAACGCTGTGGGTCAAGCTATAAACCCAACAGTTGACTAATGGCCACAAAACAAAAAATCTTCCAAAAATGTTTACAGTGCAATGGAGATAAGGTAATTGTGTCTACCGAAACAGGGGGGATGGTTGATTGTCCATACTGTAACGGAAAAGGTCATATCTATTGGGGCTATTTGAGAATACCTGAAACTCCAGAAGAAGAATAGTTGTGATATAATACATTTATATGGCACGATATATATTTAAAGACGGAATGACCCCTGCTGTACAAGCCTTAGCGGTAACGTATGACGCCTCTATTTCAGCAAGCACAGAAATTACTCTTAATGCGGCAACAACCCTTATTGAGGTTTCAGCTATAGATAAAACTATACTTATGAATTGGGGAACATCTGATGCATCAACAACGGTATTTGATGAGGTTATTTCTTTAAATACTACTCGTCAATTTTTTGTGCCTGTAGGCGTAACTGCGGTAAACTTCATTGAACAAGCAGCTACAGCAATTTTAGTTGTTGTAGAGAAGTAATAGTGCGTGTGTGATATAATAGAATAAAGAAAGGGAATTACCTATGAAAGATGAAAACCGCAAGCCTCTCGTAACTTCAAAACCCTCTGCACAAGTAGTCCTCAATGATTTTATTAAAGAAAAAGGTATTTTATTGGGTACACAGTCAGGAGAAATTGAACGAACAGGCAAGGGGTCGCTTATTATTCACCCTCCGACAATCATAGCTGTATACGCAGATGAAATGAAAAAGGATACGGTAAACTAATATGGACTCAGTAATGTCACAATATCCATCAACATCAATTCCCTCTGCGGGTCAAGGAATAGCTGGTAATGTTCCAACTAGACAAACAGAGGCATCACGAGAGTTGAGTGAGGTTGGTAGAGATGCTACTCAACTGAAAAAACTATCAGAAGAGTTAATACAACGACTCGCCTCGGTTATCTCTCCGCGAGGAGAAGAAATAGAGAAAACTCCTGAACAGACCGAGGTGTCCGTTTCAACACCACTAGCTACAAATATTAGACAGGTTCATAAAGACCTATCTGTGACGATAAAATCGTTGCAGTTTATTTTGAGAGGAGTAGAACTATAATGGACGACACACCCTCTGTAGACAAAACACGGAAGTCGGCAGATATTCAACGCGCTGAGTTAGAGCGAAAGAAAAGAGACCTCTACACGGTATACAATCCCACAAACCAAGATCAAAAAGTTGTATTAAACGCTGCAATATCCCCCGAAGTATGGACTATTAAGGCCAAAGACGAGGCCATCGTTCCGTTGTACGTTGCGGTTAAGTATTTCGAGGAGATGAGTCAGAAGATTATCACTATAAAGTCTGACAAGGCCGTTATAGAAGAAAACGAAAAGCGTATGGCTAAGGGGTTTCCTAAAATGGACCTCCATACCGAGCAATTTCGTTTTGAGGGGAGAAATCTAAAAAACATGATGAGTAAAAGGGAGCAGATCGTTGCTATTCTTAATAGAGGACTTTATCAAGAATACGGCGTAGCGGGTGAAAAAGAGTCAAATACAGATCAACGATATAGAAAAGACTCGTTTGAGGCGGGAATTGACCTTGGTGGCACGGCTAGTAGCCCACAGGATGCCCCACGAAGCTCAGAAAAACAAAAGACGGCTACTGATACCACCGAAACGCCTGAAGAACGGGCAGAACGTATACATAAACAGCGTGTAGCCAATGTTGCAAAGGCAAGGGAGGCGAAAAATGCAAATAAGTGACAATCTGTTTCTTTCACTATCTAAAATATTGGGTGTCCGGGTAACGCCGGATAATATTCGCGTGAAAATGAAGGACTTGGCATCTACAGGTGGTGTTACGGCGAAAATAAAGACCGACACCCTTGTTGAAATACTGGTTGCGCTACACGAGCTAGAAAAAAAGATCAATGAAAAATGAGCAAAACACTTTACAACCCCACTCTCGAAGACGTAGAGACATACGTCGATAAATTAGGCCCAAACCCCGAACACTACACACTCAAGGCAGGCGATATACAGGAGTTTCCCGATCACGTTGCTGATCTTCTAAAGGAAAAGTTGGCAAACAAGATGCTGTGGGATAGTCCCCCGGCCAATAAAAACAAAGAGAAGCGCCTGAAGGAGTTGTATGCACTTATAGAGGTATAAACGCTACAAGCGCCAATAGAAATTAGTGGGACACAAACTCCCGACTGTATATAATAATTATAATATGGACTTTCAAAAGATTAGAAATATCACCGAAGCTCTGACAAACGAGATTCTTAGTTTAGAGTCGTTTGCGTTTAATCTAGAAACAAGAGAAAAAGAGCTTACGGACAAGGAAAACACCACGAAAGCACGGGAGGCAGGTCTTGTAAAGCGTGAGGCGAGTTTATTGGTTAATCAACAGTCTGTAGAAGCACGAGGCAAGGGGGTCGTCATAGACGAGGATAGGCTAAAAGAAAAAGAAGAGAAAATAGATACAGAGTGGCAACGTATGGCACAGGAACGAAGTAAACTAGACAGAGACAAAGAGCAATACGCCAAGGACAAACTAATTCTAGATAACAAAGAAAAAGAGCTAGAAAAGGCTAAAAAGCTCCTCACGCTCGGTGAAGAAAAGGTTAAGGTTGCCACAGAGGGTATGCAGGATATGGGGCAGATGCTCAAAATAAAAGAGGAGAAGCTCAAACAGGATCGCCAGAAAGTAGATAGATACCTGTCAAACATTTAGGTGGTATAATAGAAAAAAGGACATTACCTCGCCAACGGCGGGGTTTTTTGTTATATCATGGCAACCGCAGGTGTTTTACCAAAAGACAGAAACTTTTTTACCGCAATAGGCGGCACTTCTAGCGCTACTGACACAGCTGCTTCTATCCGTCCGTTTCAATACGACGCTACTACAAGAGGAATGACTGTTCATATTGTAGGAAACGATGTGAGCGCAGGTGACGGAGCTATATTAGACGGTGTTACTGCTGCTATCAAGGCTACAGTACTAGACTATGCAGCTTCAAACCCCCTAGCAGTCCGTCTTACTGACACAGGTGGGGACTATGTAGCCGCTGGTGCGGGAACACAGTACACAGAAGACGCCGCCGCCGCCGCCAATCCTGTCGGGGGAACGTTAATTTTAGTCAGAGAAGATGCACGAGCCGGATCGTTGACTACTACAGATGGAGATAATGTCGCGGCCAGAGGAACAAATGCCGGAGAGTTATATGTGAAACATGTTGACTCTGTGGCCGTAACAGGGACTTTTTGGCAAGCTACCCAGCCTGTATCATTAGCTTCTGTTCCCTCTCATGCCGTAACCAACGCGGGAACATTTGCAGTACAGGTTGATGGAGCCGCTTTGACATCACTTCAACTAATTGATGATGCAATTTATGCAACAGACGGCGCTTTAAATAAGTCAATGGTAATGGGTGCTGTTTTCGATGATGTGTCCCCAGTAGCAATAACGGAAAATCAGGGAGGCTACTTAAGGATGTCCTCAAGAAGAGCATTATTAGTGGAGGGTGTAGCATCAGGAACCGCTATAAACGTATTAGATACAAATTCAGCAGCAGCTTTAACTTCTTTACAACTTATAGATAATGCAATATCTGGTGCGGGATTTAATATCACTCAATTCAATGGGGAAGCTATTGATGTCGGGGCAGGTACAGAGGCAGCAGCATTGCGGGTTACACTTCCAACAGATGGAACGGGACAGGTAAAAACTAAAACTATTCCATCGGACATTGATATAAACGGAAGTAACGCTAATCATGCGGATAAATACTACACAAACGCTGGTGCAGTGACCGACGGGATTATTTGGAGTCCGGCAGCGGGTAAACGATGGCATGTTTTAACCCTTTATATTAACGTCAGTGCAGCAGCGACAGTAACTATAGAAGATGATTTGGCAGGTGGCGATGTGGCACGTTGGAAAGGTGAACTTGCAGCAAACTCTGGAGTTGTTTTGACTTATGACAAAGAGCATCCCTTTTCTTCAGGAGAAGATGCTGCTGATCTTTTGATAACTACCAGTGCGGGCAATTGTTATGTCCAATGTGTCGGTTACGAAGTGTAGCTTGATATAATATACAAACTATAAAGTATGGCAAGATTATGGTCAAGTGGACTAGAACTAAACAGCTTAACGGCGGGGGTTGAGGTCACTGGTACCTCAGTAGCTGGTGGTGGAGCTGTAGCCATTGATGCAACCACAAAGAGAACAGGATCGTATAGCTTTAGATCGTCTAATGCAGGAGCGGCAGGCAGGGCGATTTTCAATCAAAACTTTGTCTCCGCAGACACTTCAAATAAACACTTTTTTAGGGCGTATATTTATGTAGTCGATCTCCCCTCAGCAGTATCAACAATCCTAAACGTAGAGGCACTAGCGGGAACTGATAGAGGAAAAATCAGAATAAATACAGACGGTACTTGTTTTTTGGAGGATGGGGCCGGAACCCAAGTTGGGAGTGCCTCCTCTGCTTTGAGTCTTAACACTTGGTACAGACTCGAACTAATGGTTTATAACAATACTGGGTCTGGGAAAATGGAACTCGCCTTTAACTTAAATGGAACAGAAATAGCCTCAACAACAACAAGTACAGCAACGGGAACATTCGGAAACTTTGCCGTAGGATTTACATCTTCTGTTTCGTCATACGACGCCTACTTTGATGACGTGGCAATCAACGATACTAGCGGAGCTAGTCAAACATCGTTTCCAGGAGAAGGAAAAATTATACATCTAAGACCTAACGCATCAGGAGATGCTAATGCTTGGCTTAATACGGCAGGCGGGGCAGGCGATGCAAATAACTACGCTTTAACAGACGAAGTAACCCCAGATGATGCAACTACGATGATCCAGTCTGGAATACTTAATAGTGAGGATTTATATAACTGTGATTCGTCGGGGATCGGAGCCTCAGATACCGTCAATGTAGTATCCATTGGTGGTAGATTTAGAAACGATACGGCTGATGCTTTGACCTCATTCAAGTTTGAGGTAGAAAAAACATCAGGAGGGACTAAAGCACAATCAGCTGCTATCATCCCCAACTCAACTACGTGGAAAACAAATGCAATCGCTTCTCCGTGGAACTATCCGCTTACTTTATATGCTGATCCCGACTCTGCGGCATGGACGCAAGCTACCCTAGATACCATGCAGATAGGTGTAACAGACAGTGCTATAAATATAAATAAAATACAGGTGAGCACAGTTTGGGCGTTGGTGGATTATACAGTTGTATCGGGAACAGTCGTTAAAGACCTTATTATGTCTGGTGGCATAATACCGTTTGCTAGATAAATACGTTTACTACAAAGTGATATAATAAGTTAAATGAAAAAAACCTTTTCGGGCCTAATCAGTACAGCTCAAGATGGAGCATCAGATACATCTTCTGCTATAAAAACCTTTTTAAAACGACGTATTAACGAACGGTATGAGCTGGTTACAGACAAGCTAAACACATGGACACAATCCTATGCGCGTACATTTACTACAGGAACGGCAGCAGGTGCGGATCAACAATACTATTACAATCCACCAAATTTACGAGAAATAGAGAGTATTGTTTTGGCAATTAGTAGCACGAAATATAATCTTGTTCCTGTATATGCACAAGAAGAGTGGGACGACCTGAACGCTCAGACTGTGGCAACTGGATACCCACAGAGGTATTTCAGGAGAGCGAACGATTTTGGCATATGGCCTACTCCAAACGAAGACGACTACACAGGGACGATAAACTTCACTCAACGAGCAACTCCTCTCTATTTTGAGGATTACATAACGGGTACGGTAGTAGCCACAGAAAACGATCAAACGCTGACATTCACTACGGGAGTTACAACAACATTTAAAGCGGGATTTTGGTTTACCCTAACTGATTCAACTGGTGAGCCAAGGGGATCGTGGTATAGGATAGCCTCAATAACGGACTCAGCTAATGTGGAATTAGAGACGTATTTTGAAGAAGCCACAGATAGTGGCGCTACCTATATTGTCGGTCAAGTACCCGAAATACCAGAAGAGACTATCCCATTATTGGCTATAGGTGCTGTATCTGACTTTTACGCACTCAAACAAAAAGACTTAGAGTCAGCAACGAAGTTTGATAACAAATTTTGGTCAGGAAATTTTAATGTGACCGCGCTACAAGCTAAAAAAGACAAAGACTATGGCGGCCTGTTGGCTGCTATAGACGCATACGCGGATCGTGACGGTTCTGTTTTTGTCACCAGAACACCTAGCGAAAGAGATATTTTTGATATTAGAAACCCACGAGTTGCAACGCTGACCTAATATGTATGAAAAAAGACCTAATCATAACAGATTTTCAGGCTGGCATTGGAACCCTCGGACAGAAAAGAGATAAGCCGGGTAGCGCCCGGTTTATGAAGAACCTCGATCCCTATGAGGATCAGGACTACATAACCCTCTCTAGAAAACTAACGAAAATATCCTCCACTACTATTGCCAACCTCCCACTATGGATGGATGACGGATCGCCATTTAGCACAAACAGATATGTCTACGACTTAGGTGGGAAAATATATTCTGTTGATACCAGCGACGTTGTTACACTCCTCCGTACCGTTTCAGGCTCTACAGGCGAGGGGTTAAAGGTATTTGATGATAATCTGTATTATATGCTTCCCACCAACATAGGAAGGTATGGGAGGCTATCTGGTACACCGTCATTCAACGACGACCTGACCTCGTGGTGGGATGCTGCCATTGCAGATATTCAGGATACTGGAGGCGGTACGGGTCAAACATACTCAACAACAACGGGGGTTAATGAGGGTGCTACACACAAACAGACGTTTACCGCAGGAAAAGACCCGTTAAAATCTATTGTTATTGATATAAATGACACAGGAGATGATCCAACATGGACGGTAACTGTTCACGACTCTGAGGATAACCTGATAGGATCAAAAACCACAGCGTTTGCTTCTGTCACTACAGGTGATAACACGTTTACCTTTGCAACACCTCTTCGGCTAACTATCGGCAACTCTTACCATTTTCATGTAACCACCAGCACTACAACAGGAGCGCCAAAGGTAACAACAAATGTTGCATCTGACTTAGAGGGAGCTGAGTATGTAGTAAATTATGGCGTGTTAATTGATGCCGACTATCACGCAGGGGTGGTAATAGAAGACCAGCTTGTTATAGCCAATGAACGCTATTTAGCCTCATTTAATCAGGCAACATACGATCCCAATAAGATAGCCTTTGATGCTGGGTTTCAGGTACGAACGTTAATAAAAACTGAGGAGTATGTTGTCGCTGAGTGTTTCAAAGGGAGTACCATTTTAGATTCTGAAGAGGGTAAACGATACTATTGGGATGGTATAGCTCCCTCGTTTAACTTCTCTGAGCCTATTTCTATAGGTGCGCCCAACGCGGCAGTTTCATACAAGGGAGAAAGTATAGTGGGTGTCTATGGTTTTAGAGGAACACTTTTTGATGCAAAGCCTGAGAAAGAAATAATCCAAGAAGTCCCCAAGCTGGCAAAAGGGAAAAATATAGAGGTATATCCTGGCGCCATAGCCATGTACGAGGGGCGTGTGCTTGTGGGGTACGCAGGGTCAACGGACGATACTACAGGTGTCGAGTTGGGTGTTTATGAGTACGGTGGACAAATTGAGGACACTCCTAAAGGTCTTAATTTGCCGTTCGTTATTTCTACAGGAAATACACAGGCGACAAACTTAAAGATTGGACTCGTTAAGGTTATAGGAAAGGATATATATTGTGGCTGGCGCGAAGGGAGTTCGTTTGGACTCGATAAGGTAACACTAGGAGCCGACGCTGCCACATCAGGCCTATTAGAATCGCTTATTTTTGATGATGGTAACTCTAAAAAACAAAAACTTGCCATTCAGCTAAAAGCTACATTCGTGGCTTTAGCATCAGGTGAGTCGTTTCAGTTGGGGTATCAAATAGATAGGTCAGGAAGTTTTACGTTAGGGACCGCGGAGAGTACTGTGGGGGCCACGGAGGTAGAACTGAGTATATACTCACGATTTAAAGAGGCAGAGTTTAAATTTATAGCCGCCAGTTCCTCTGCTACATTTCCCAAGCTGACTTCATTGATCTTTACCTACGATAGCTTATCCAATGAGGGGGTGGAGTAGTATGCCAAGAGTACGCAATCGTGACCTACTTCCCACGGCAGTAAAATACCGTCTTACCGAAATTTATGATCCCACAGACGGAACATATAAGTTTAGAGATAACGATGGAAATGCTGTTTTTACTATCAATCCTGAAACGGGAACGGTAACATTTGCAAGCGCCATAACTTTTGATACCGCTATGACATTTACTGGGCAGGTAACATTCAACGGCCTAGTACGGGGTCTATGGCCGGAGACTTATTATGAGATGATTGATGGAACTTATTTTACTGGTAATGCTAGTTATGAAGATGTTGCAGTAGCTCCTAATCAAATGGTGAGAATATCTGTCAACGCATCCGAAATAGATACAGATGTATTCAATATATATTTTGAAATTGTAGGATCAGGTGATACCGGATCACCGCTTGGTGTGCAGATATATAACCAGACAACTGCGGCGGGACTAGCTGGCAGCGATGTGGTAACTACCGAATCGACGACCTCACAAATTGTTCGCTCTGCCGCGCTTACTCTTACTGCGGGCACAAATGTATACTCGGTAAAATTCAAGAAAACTGCCGGCGCTGGTTTCCCGCGTATTTATTCTGCGCGGATGGTCATACGGCTAAAAGATTTGTAATAATCATCAAATGTGTATATACGGTCGGGAGTTTGTGTCCCACTAATTAAAAAGCCTATAGTTGATACGTGTGGTATAATAGGGTAAAGGGATTTACCTATGTACAAGTTTATCGAAACGTGGGATTTGTGGCACTACTTCAATAACGCTTCAACGTTTGTTCAGACAGGAAAAATACACACCGAGTACCCCTTGGCGTCAATGATTCCTATATCTATACCTCGTCTATTTACTGACGTTTTCTCTACCTATATGCTTTTATATTACGCGCTGATGCTTGTGTGCGTTTTGGGAACCTCGTATTTAATACACAAAAAAAGAAGACACCCGTGGCTCTATATACTCATTGTTGCCCTATTGTTACCCCTGAGCTTTGGTGTATTTGACCTATTCGTAGGGCTATTTTTCTTTTTGTCTATTTTCTATATCAACAGAAACGTGCTAGCGGGGGCCATTTTCTATTTATTTTCTATTTCTATGAAAATGTATCCTCTCGTTATTCTGCCAACACTACTTTCTCCGAATCTTAAAAGAAGTACCATACTAGCCTACATTACCGCTGGAGTTATTGGCTTGGGCATATTGTTTTCTGATTCAAACTTCGTATCCTTCCACAAAGACAGAACGGCACAGCCGGAGTCTTTTTATATGAATGTATTATATTTAAAAGGTGAACGCCCAGAGGTTATATACAGCCACAACGCTATAGCACTAAAGGACGTTCACGTACCGTTGTATTTTACTATTGGGTTACTTACTCTAGGTGTAATAAGAGGAATGTTGGAGCCGTCGTTATTTAGAAAAATGTACTATCCCATCATGGGGTTTATTCTCGCCAACGGCGTGTTTTCGCCACAATATCTATTATGGGTGGCACCGTTTCTACCGTTTGCTAAAAAAAGAATACAGATATTATTTATGTCTGCCACACTTCTGACTACTCTCTATCTTGGATACTATACACAAACTGTACACTTTGAGCTTCCGTATTATAAGTTCCTCTTTATGCGGAACGCTCTATTATTTATTACACTTTTCCTATGATTGAGGGGATAGCATTTTTTATCACAGGAGTACTCTCTTATTTTATTATCCGACAAAAGGAAAAGTGGGAGAAGTAGTTATTGTGTACTGAATAATTGCCCTGTTGCGCCAATAGCTGGTCCTGCGGCTCTTAGGGCAGCTTCCATAGCAGGGGATAATGCCTTGCCAGCTTTCCTAGCTACATTTGCTGCGCTCAATATACCCTTTAATACGTTGGGGTCGCGTAAAGCTGTCTCTGCGGCTAGCCCTGCCCCTCCCCCTGCTATAGCACCCATTGGTCCTCCAGCAGAAAATCCTAGCCCTGCTCCTGCGGTGCTAGTAAGTATACGTGTAAGATTGGCTACCAACGATCCCTTACCCTTACCAGATCGTTTTTCAGCAAACTCTAGAAAATCATATACTTTTGAAAGCTCTTTACCGAGGTCTTTCATAGTTCCCTTGCCACCCTCGCCTATTAGTCTTCCCTCCACAGCATCTGATACGACATCGTTCATAATACGCCGGACACGTATATTCACATTCTTAATACTAGGGTCTATCCACTGAGAGTCAGGAATAAGATCGTCTACTGTGCGCCTAAATAGTGTCAGCTCCTCCGGGGTAACAAATTCTTTCCCCATGCGCTGTGACTGTTCGACTATATTATCCCACTCCTTTAGAACGCTCTGTGCGACATTTTTGGCAACTGATGGAACAATGCGTGATCCCTTACCTGCTAGTTCGGATATTTCATCTGCAAACCGCTGACCTACTTTGCTGATAGGTATTTGTATATTCTTATTTAGTGCGAGGGCATCAAAGGACTCTTGGAATTTTTGAGCATGTGAAGCAGCAATATCTAAAGCGTCCTCACCCAAAAATCCACGTTTAACAAGGAAATCTCCCAACTCCTCAGCGTGTTTGTGTGCAAACTTTGTTATATCGCTCGGCGCAAAACGAAATGATTGTGTGGGGATATTGTCAACGGTTTTTCCAGCAACCTTGAGGGCGTATCCACCCACCTTTGCAAGCGGCTCAAGGATAAACTTACCCGCGCCCAATCCTAATGCTTCCAAGGCTACATTTTTAGTAACATCGTTCTTTAGCTCGTCTAGCTGTTGCATGGGAGTTTTGTCCTGTGCGCCTAAGAAGTCACGTACTTTTTGCTTTATAACCATTCCACCGCTTGTACCGGCTACTGTACCCACTAGTGCGCCTGGTACTCCTAATGTTGACCCTGCGAAGCTTCCAACAATTCCACCAGCTGTAGGAGCTATGTCGGCGGCCTTGAGTGCTATATCTCTAAGATTTACTCCTGTTTGGGGACTATTTATTGTTTTATTAGTTATCTCTTCTTTTTTTTTTGATGTAACGCCCGCTGCTTTATTAGCAGCTTCTACAGCTGTGGGTGATATTTGACTTTCTACGATGCTTACCAATTGTGATAATTTTTGTTTTAATACATCCTCTTGTATATAGGGGTTTCCAATGGCATCAGCTATACCCTTTAATTCTCCTGTTGATTGCGCGGCCCCCAAAAATCCTGATTTAATAGCAGTTTGTGCAAGAGCTAATTGTGATCGAAAATCTGTTCCTGGTCCTGTTTTACCAAAAAACTCACCAATTTTTTGTACCGTTGTTGTAACTGGCCCTGTTTTTACTGTTCCGGCCTCTAAACTATTTAATGCTTTTTTTGCAGCAGTAAGACCTAATGCAAATTTCCGTTCTGATTCAGATAAATCTTTAGATTCAGAAGATGGTTTATATGTACCAGATTTTACTTGTTCTGCTTGTATGCCTCGTAAGGTAGGATCACTTTGAATTTTATCAATAGGGATACCGCTTTCTGCTATGGAACGAGCCTGTTGTTGTGATTCAAATTCACCACGTTTACTTTGATATTCAGCTACAAGTCTAGGACTAATAGCTCCCAATGCCTCAGGTCTTACTCCATTTTGGACCTGTCCTGTTTTAGAGTTGTATACATCTACTGAACCATCTAGATTTATTTTTGAAATAGGCATAGTTACCACCCATCGTTACCTGTCCCAGGTTTTTGATAATAGCTTCCCAATCCTCTTAGCTTCATTTGTTCCTCATTAGCTAATCCAAGGCTTGACTGGAATGATAATAGGCTTTTTTGTTTTTCAAATTTTGATTCTGACTTGGCTAATTCAGACGCTTTTTGTATCTCCGCTAGTGTAACTGCCTGTCCATTTGCCATTTTTTGGAGTGTAATAGTAAGTTCATTTTGTCTATCCTGTGTATAACCCGAAAACTCACGCGCCAAAGAGTCTGATAGCATAGAACCCTCCAACTCAAGAGGCCTAGCATAATCCTGAATCCTTTGTGTAGCCTGTGTTTCACCAAATGACTCTGCTGCTAGAGCATCTTCTAGTCCTCTTCTGGCTGTTTCTGCTGCTGGCTGTAACTCTGCCGTTTCTGAGGCAGTACGCAGGGCTAGGCGCGGTGCTGATATACCCACCTGTTTAGCTATGGTTTGCTGTGTTTGGGGAATATCCTGTATTTGTCGTGAAACATCTCTTGCAGTCTGTCCCGCCGTCTGCGTAGTTTGTCGAAGTCCTGGCAAGCCTAGCTCGGTCTCTGCGGCGGTCCTTGCATCAGCTAGTCCTGTGGTATATCTACCTAAAAACGTTGCGGTATCTGCTTTTTGTTTATCTAGAAGTTGTTGTGTAGTCTGCTGTTGAGCGAGAGCAGGAGCGCCTTGCTCTGCTAGAAGTTTTCTGTATTCAGTTTCTTCAACAGGGTTCCTATCGGTTTTTGCAAGCTGTTGTAGCCGTGTATCTGCCATAGTACGAAAATACCCGCTAGTTGCGGGTAAAGTCCTTTTGTTTATTATAGCACCTTTTCGCTACTGGTAAATTGTCAAGTGTGTTATAATAAAAATTAAGGAATTTACCTCGACGCGTTCGAGGTGTTTTTATATATGGACCCACAAAATACGGGATCATTTGGGAGCGCTATAGGGGGAAGCCCTGAACTTTTGGCAGCCATGCAAAGACGCGGTATTGACGCAAGCGCGCTCCAACAGGTCAGCCCGGCGTCTGCGGGGGGCGTATCTCCTGTTCCAGTAACTCCTGATCCTACCGCAGCAACCGCAGCATTAGGACAAGAACTTCCGCAACCAGCTCAACCTACGCCTCCTGATAGTGACAACACGATAGCAATGAAAGCGCTCGCTACTGTCGTTACCAATGACTCAAAAATGAAAAGAGATTTAGTAAATATGCGTTCACCACAAGGAGCTGTATGATATGGGAGCCACCAACTACGCAAAAGTCAGTCCATCGGCAGGCGGGTATAATCTAACGGCCCCAACTTCAACGGATATACTACTTCTTCAAGACGGTGACGACCTTTTACTTCAAGATGGTGTGGATAACTTGTTGATAGAGTCAGGATCAATTAGACCAACCAACTACGCAAAAGTCAGTCCATCGGCTGTAAACTATACCTAATATGAGCGACCAACGCCTCACATCACTAACTGCGATAACAACTCCAGCATCGGGGGATAAGTTGTACCTCGTGGATTTATCTGACACCACAGATAACGCGGCAGGATCATCACGACAAATTACTTATACAAATTTTGTCGGTGGTATTTTATCGGAATTAGGAATTACATCTTCTGTGGCAGAGCTAAACGTATTAGACGGTGTACCAGGAACTTTGACCGCGACAGAATTAGGATATGTTGACGGAGTAACTAGTGCTATTCAAACACAGATAAATACCAAGGCTCCTTCTGCTAGTCCTACATTTACAGGAACAGTTATATTACCAAAAACAGTAGAAATTCAAGATACGTCAGCAGATCATCAATATGTTCTCGCTGTGAGTGAATTGGCGGCAGACAGAACCATAACGCTACCATTACTTACGGGAAATGATGTATTCGTGTTCGCAGATTTTATCCAAACACTAACGAATAAACGTATATCACCAAGAATAGTAACCGCCACCGATGATGCAACAGCTGTCATTGATATTGACGTGACCGATCAATACCAACTAACGGCGGTGGCAAATGCAACAACCATTTCCACAACAGGAACGCCTGTAAATGGTCAAAAATTGATTATTCGTCTCAAAGATGCTGGTGTTGGAAAAGGACTGACGTGGGATGCGGTATTTCGAGCAGTTGGAGTGACGCTTCCAACCACAACGGTGGCTGGAAAGACACACTATATCGGATGTATATACAATTCTGCTGACTCAAAATTCGATGCTGTAGCGGTAGTAGCGGAGGCATAATATGGAATTTTCTTATCAAAATAATTCTACGTTTCTTTTTTGGAAATATGCGAAGCTCATAACGTGGTTTGCTAATACTCAATTAGGACGGGATTATCTCGGTATTCCAAACTCGCTTAATAAAATAATAAAACTTTCTCCAAACTCTTTTCACGAATATCTTGGTGAACCCAAAAAAGACATAATTGCTGTACAAGGAAGATTTTTTACGTTTGATCGGTATTATGAAAAATTGGGATTGGCATTAGAAACGATAGAGAATGTTCAGAATTATATAGACAACTTTGATAGGACAAAAGAAGCATTAGCGTATTATTTGGGGCTACGGAATACCTACGGATTACCAAGACTACTCTATACAACAACCGATTTTACTCCCAACACAGGAGAAGGAAGGGTTGATCGAGGAAATGATGTTTCATGGGCGGCTTGTCGTGATGCGGCATCGGGAACTGTTACGAATGCAAATGTTTTTATTTATATCGATGACGCTTTTTATCAAGTTAGGGGATTTCTCCCTTTTGACACATCGAGTATTGGTGGTGGATCAACCATTACAGCAGGAGTAAATACCGTTAAAGTTTATAGAGATGATGCGATCTTTGCATTTAGTAATGGAAGAACACTCACTGCACACTGGATTCAAACAAGTCAGGCATCAAATACAGCATTAGTTATTGGCGATTATTCTCTCGTTACATTTGTTTCAGGTGGAAGTTTTACATTAGCCTCTACGACAAATAATACCTATTCAACGGTTACACTTAACGCAACAGGTGATGGGTGGATTAGTAAGACTGCACACACAAAGTTAGGTCTTATAAGTAATTTAGACCTAAATAATACTGAACCTGGGGTTGGCGCTCCTGATATATGTGCTTTTCAGAAACGTGGTGATGCAAACCCTCCCACATTATCTGTTACTTATATTTTATCAACAGGATTTTTTGTTTTTATGTAACCATGTCTACAACCAACGTCAAACTAGAATAATATGGACAATCTATTAACTCAAGCATTAACTCAAGTACCTGCA
>ERZ1292629.745-Hain-H43-01um-R1-745-length-35674-cov-7_pt1 | contig 35674 bp, 34 predicted proteins | sample MGYA00564399_ERZ1292629 | MGnify/ENA primary metagenome ERZ1292629 (study PRJEB36523, sample SAMEA6512636) | groundwater metagenome | collected 2019-01-08 | study: AquaDiva: Metagenomics assemblies of 32 groundwater samples
GGCGTTTACCGGGTTGGCCTATTTGATCGCTTTCGAGGTCAATACTCGAGACAGTGCCATCGAAAGGAGCGAACATCTTAACTTTGTTGATCGTTCCCTGAAATTGGGCCACGGGATAAATATAGTGCTTCATTGAACGGTCGGTCTCCAGTGTTTGCTCAAAGTTATAACCAGAAAAATCGTGCCCTGCGCAACTGCGGTATTTAGAGATGCTCTGTATTTGGGTCAGATCCAACGGTACGGCTGTAATATACTTCGCGTCCTGGCTCGGCCATTCAATCTTCTTTTCTTTGTCTTTCGTCTCTCCAGCTGTCGACGAGTCGTTCCTAGTCATCTCATTCTTATCGATGCTATCTTTGCCAGAAAAAAGCATTGTCCCGATGATCAAAACCAACCCAACGACGATTAGTCCCGCCCACCAAAACCGTTTGAGAAATGCTCGCATGAATACATTGTAGTCTAAAAACTACGGATTATTTTAATGGAACGAGATTGCGTCGTATGCGGTATACCGCATACGGAATGATTCGCAACAAACTACTTCTTCTCGATCAGATTCCGGATGATGGTTTTGGCGCCTGCGCCGGGGCGAGATAAGTATTCTTCTTCGTGTTGGCCAACTAATTTGTAGCCGGAATCTTCAACGAATCTGTGTAAGTTTTTGATTGTCGGGCCTTCGTCAGCGTATGGCCCGATATATAGAACCTCGGCGCAATCGCCGCCCTTCCAGGTCTCAATTGTCGCTTTAATTTTCGGGTCTTTCTGCAGCAGATCTTTTTGGGTGACGTAGTCTGGTACCGCGACGCCCCAAATCCCTGTCCATTCGTCTTTTGGTTTCAAGTGGGCGTCCGGCCACCGCGCCGCCAGTTTTCCCAGTTCCATTTTAATACCCTTGGGTTTATACACTCCCATTTTTGCGCCATACGCAGCACCGTAGAGCGCTTTCATATACGGCTCCATCACTTTGTTCGGATCACCATGCGAAGTAACGGAGATAACTTTCCGATCTGGCAACTTAATTATTCGTGGCACAAAAGCTTTCATTTTCAATTTAATTCTTAAACTTTTGCAACAAATAATCCAGGGCCTCACTTCTATGTCTACAAATCGGCCTCACAATACTTTACTATGCCAGAGATGGCAATCGAGCTTGTTGATAAAAATATTTCCGTCGGAAAACTGAAAGAAATGGCAGAAGAGCAGTTTGCCGGAGAGTTGGTAAAAGCCGTCGTTGATGTTGAGAAAAGAACTATGGCCATTGGTGGGGCCATGCACGCAGACGAAGAAGCGTTTTTATTAGAAAAAGGATCCAATCAGCATAATCTTTGGGGAATCAATCTCCGTCCCAACGACGACGATTTGATCGAATATGATTCGATGATTAACATCCGGCCGTCACAAAATAATCGTTCCCGATCAGTCGAAGACCAATCAATTCAAGATAAAATTAAAGAAATTGTTGCAGAACTTATCAAATGACCGACTGGCAATCGCACGATATCTACTATCAGTTCGGCAATATCGGTAGCGAAGTTGGTCGGGCGATGAAGTGGAAAGATACTAACAAGAGCCGCGCCGAAGGCGCGGCCGAGCGAGCACTAGAGTTACTCGACTGGAGTTTGTCCGACAGTAACAATAGTAAGTTTTTAAAAGAGATCGCCCGCGTTCGAGAGATATTCGTCAACTCATTCTATGGCGACAATCAGTACCATGAGACCACCGAGAGCTGGGATCGCTACTTCCTGCCTTACGCCCTAGCCGCCAAGAATTCCTAGCAAAAAAGCCGTTTACTCTGAGTTTATCGAAGAGCCAATTTGCATCGGAAAATTGAATTCACCCTGTTTACCCCGAGCCGGGTCGAGGGGAGCGGAATCGAGGGGTCAGAAACCAGGAACCGTTCTGGCTTACGGGCGTAGCGTCCCGGCGAATACTTGCCAGGCTAAGAGAGATTTCGCAGCCAGGCTCAATGTAATGTAAGCTCGCTCGCCGTAGAGATAGTCGCGCCACGGTCCAATCTGCTTATACTGCAAGATCATATTGATTGCAAAGCAATTGAAGAAAACAAAGATTGAAACAAAAATCCAGTAAACAAACGTCGGTGGGGTGGCGCCGCTGAAATGGGCGCTTGACCAAAAGGCCAATGCAATAACTATCCAGGGGATTAATCCGATAAACGAGCCCAGTTTGAATGATAACCAATTTGGCTTCTCGCCGCGCGCCAAAACACCTTCGTTATGGGTTTCCATGATTAGGCCAGTTAGGTTCATCGTAGCCACAGCGGCAAAGATTAGTAACAAGGCTCCTAGATCGTAAATTCCCACTAACATAGATATCGCCACCATCATGATCGAGGCCGAGAATGCGTACTCCCACCAACGCGCTTTATTAATGCCTTTCAAAAGATTGGCAAAATATGTCTTGCTGTAAAAAGTAGTAATTGAAAGATGGGTAAAGGCCGACAAGAAGAAAAACGCTGCCACGATCCACGGCACGGAAAGTTTGAATAGTTCGCTTGAAGCCGGCAATAGTGACTGCGTTGCTGTGTCAAAAGTCAGATAGCTAGTTGTTACAGGTAGTTTAAAATCACGACTCAATAATATAATTGCCACGCCTTGAGCTGCGTGCAAGAAAAACATCACCCAGTTGAATGTTTTTAATTTCGCCAACTTTATTTGTGTTTCATCCATCATTATCTATTTATAACTATTTATAACACAGCAATGGAAATTGAGCGAAAATCCAGAGCCCAATATCTGAATCCACATCCCTAAACCATAACTACACCCCAGGGGTGTAGTTCAGAGGTTAGATCGTTAGTCCGAATATCCAGGGTTCACTGTGAAGGAGCTGAAGTGCCGGAAACCCACTGCCTGGATGGAACTAAATTTGGAATTGGGCGGGAATTTGGGGCTAGCGGCCTTGAAGTAGCCGTCCTTATCAAATATACTACTGTCAATTCGAATCATTCACATGCAGGAGAAAAACACATGAAACACATCCTTCTATCTTTGATCGTCCTTGCGACGACTCTTCTTCTCACCGGCTGTGGCGGTGGTGGCACCGGGGGTGGGAATATTGACCCAGTCGTTATCAATAAGATCCACGGCCTCTGCGTCGGCCCGTATCTGACAGGCAACCCCAACAACGGCGACTCCGTCTCTAGCGAGACAGTCGATCGATTGTTAGAACGAGCCGAACGGATCTCGGAATGGGTCTCGACATACAGCTCGACTCACGGCGCGGAACTGATTCCACCGCGAGCGAAAGCTCTTGGACTCAAAGTTGCTGCCGGCTGCTGGCTTTCCAGTAACATGGCTGCCAACGAAACCGAAATCAACGCCCTCATCGCTCTGATTAACCAACATGCGGTTGATGTTGCCGTCGTTGGTAGCGAATGCCTGTATCGCGGCGATTTAACTCCGGCGCAACTCAACGGTTATATCGATCGGGTCAAAGCGACTGGTGTAACCACGACCACCCGTGATACTTGGAGTATGCTTCGGGATCACCCCGAAGTAGTCGCCAAGTGCGATGTTATCTACGCCAATATGTTCCCGTTCTGGGAAGGGGCGACACTCGACAACGCTATCCTTAATCCAGTGTCTGGCTGGAACGGCTATCTTTATAACGCCTGCGAAACACTGAAAGCAACCTATCCGGGCAAGCAACTGGTTATTGCCGAATCGGGTTGGCCTAGCGCCGGCGATCCACGGGCGTCGGAAGATGGTCAGGGTCGGTACGTCTCGGCGCTGGCAGCGTTTGCCCGTGCCCAAGGCTACGACTTCTTCATCTTCGAAGAGAACGACGAGCCGTGGAAAACGGCTGAAGGTGCAGTCGGGCCGCACTGGGGGATCTACGACACCCAATTACGGTTGAAGTCGATCCTCACGACCGATCTGTTCCTGGCCAAGATCCAGATCACGTCAGCCAACGCTACAACGATGAGGGTCACCGGCAAGGTGACTAATGTCAACCGCTACAGCGATTACAAGATCGTCGTCTACTTCGGTCTGCCGGGTCAACCCGATCCGTATCAGCCGTTTGTGCCGCCGTACACTCAAATCAACGGTGATGGGACATGGTCTTTCGATTACAGCTACACCGGCATGAACGAAGCTGTGCGCTGGGAGGCCTGTCTGGTTCCGGCGTACCTTCCGGAAAGCGACTTCAAGTTCCAGTATCCGTACTACGAGAATTTTGCGATCGCAATCAATCGCTATCCGTAGATGTTTCCGTCCTTTAGGGCGCGGCCACAAGCCGCGCCCTGTTTCTTTATAAAAAAGCAGCGAGGGAAAAATGGGTCGGGACGAAAATTCGGCTACTCGGCGCGAAAATATTTGGCGGCCTGGACGTATGCCTAAAATGGCTCTTCGTCGTCAGACGGTACGGCTGGGTCGTGACGGCTCAACTGTTCGCCGAGGTGGCGATATTTACACCATTTGCAGTTTGGGTCTTCGGGTGGGAGCGGTCCGGTAAGTAGCTTGTCAATCTCCCGCGCAAGTTTCAGAAATGCGGTATCGTCAGCCGGGATCTCCAGCCATTTGGGAGGAAAATCTAATCGAGCCACGCCGTTTTCAAAACTGACAGACTCCGGATAAAAGACCAGTAGTCCCAGCCTCGATACTTTGATCGCCTCACCACTTTCAGGATTTTCCAAGGCGAATTTATACGCTCCAAGTTGAGTTTGATACTTCTCGGCTTTGCCGTCGTCCGGTTTAGAAATCTTGAAATCAACAATCGTATATGTCCCGTCTGGGTTTTGCACTAATAGATCGTACTTTCCGCCAATAAAAACTGATGTTCCAGGAATAGGCTTTGACTTAACAAATCCTTCTTGCTTGATAACCTCGCCATCGGGAAGATCTGCTGAAATAGTCTTCAGTTTCTTGCCGACAACGCTCCCCTGCATTATCGAGTTCATCGTCGAAAACACCCCCGGCATCGGCATGCTCGGCTGGCCAATTTTTTCCTTAACTTTCAAGCAGTAACAATGCTTGCACTCCTCATACAAATAGGCAAAATCAGATGGACTTAATTTCCAAAACGCGTCTTTAGTTTTCATCGCATTCTTTTTCGTTCAAACACCAATTTTCCAAACACCTTTTTCTAAAAATGCTTCTATGGTCTGTCTAGTAGCTTTGTTGATTAAATTTGAGTGTGAGATTTTGTTACTCTTTCCGTAATCAGAGAGAGTAATGATCTTTTTTCCCTCCAAATACGCTAGCCGTTTGTGGTAGCTGTTAGTCAGTGCCTTGGCGACAATCTCTTCCATAATGGCCGTTGACCCATCCTCATCAAACTCTTTGAAGGCGTTGTAGTATTTCTTTCGATCGATAAATTTGATGTTGATCGGGACGAAGCCCTCCCTTATTAGTAAATAGTTATTCAGCACCCGACCGATGCGGCCGTTACCGTCAATAAATGGGTGGGTGTATTCAAAAACTAAATGCAACTTCGCAATTCGAGTGATAATATTTTCATGACTGCTGGCATTATATTCTGCAAGCATTTTTTCGAGCCGTTCCAGTATCTCTTTTGGCGCCGGCGCGATATGGCTACCGACTCGAACATACTCGTCACCGGCCCTGAATCTTCCGGCAATATCATCCCGAATATTCGCAATTAACATTTCATGCAACGACAGCATCACCTCAAGCGTCATTTCCTGTTCTTTGGCTCTAATGTCGATATAGGAAACCACTCGGGCCAGATTTTTGGTTTCAAAAATTTCTCGTTCACTAATAAAACGATCCAGCTCAATCGCCAGCAGGATTTTTTCAGTTTCTTCGAGGGTAAGAGTGCTATTCTCAATAGCGTTTGAGTTGTAGACCTGCTCGGCTATCTCGGCTTCAGATATAAGTTTAATTAGCGACTCTTTGCCTGTTGATGCCCTGTAATATCTTTCCCGAAGAAAACTGATCTTATTAAAAACTGATTGTTTCTTTGCCATAGGTGATAATTGTAGTCTTTTTCACTGTTTTGTCAAGATAACCGTGAAAAACAACAAAAAAACAGTGATTTTCACGGTTATGGAATATAATTCCCCTGGAAAGGTTTTCTTCATTCTTTGCCTTTCAGCTTTTTTTGTTCTTGAGATTTTTTAAAAGTGTATTTACTAATTACTCTTTTACCAGTCGTCGACTCAATCTCCTTACGGGCATTGCCGGCGATACCTCCACCCTTGCGAGCCACTCGTCGATTTTCAGGAAATGTTTCTGGCTTCTGGGCTTTAGAGATTTCTGTTGTTGCAGTTTCAGCTAACATATTCAACACCAATTCCAAATTAGTCATATTGTCTCGCAGACTTTCCTTTTTCAAATCCTTGTATTTTTTGTAGTCTTTTGTCTTTAATCCCGCCCAAGCAAAAGAAATGTCGTCGGTTAGAATCGCGAATTCGTCGTTTGTTTTCACACCCCGTTCCTCCCACTCATTGGCCAAATCTTTTCTAATTTCGATACTCTTAAGGCGCAGATCAACCCAGGCTTTGGAATACCCCTTTTTAAGGTAGGTAGTTAGCGCTCTTTGGATGGCAATCTCTGGATCTTCAGTTTCTTCGATTCTTTCGTACCCGACCCGGGCAAGCCAAAGTTTGAACGGCTCGGCTTTAGGTGATGGAATGGATTGGATTAGGCGGAGCATAGTTTGGGTATCGGCTACATCAGTTAAATAAAACTTGCCATCGGATGCCTGCATTTTCAGTTGGTCACATTTTGTGACGACCTCACTACCCTCCTCTTTAAGACGACTCTTCAGTGTGGTCCAGTAGCTCTGTGCTTGTTTATGATCAGAGCTTTGCGTCAAAGCTGCAATTATATCGACTATAGAAAAAAACCACAGCTCTTTTTCTTCGTCCCAATGACGACGAATCTTTTGACCTTCAAATAATGCAATTTTGCCTAATTTCCGATCACCCATATATTCATCATTCGGTTTTTGTACGGGTCTGTCAAGAGCTATTTCATCGTCGAAAACACGCCCGGCATCGGCATACTCGGCTGACCAATTTTTTCTTTAATTTTCAAGCAGTAGCAATGCTTGCACTCCTCATATAAAGACGCAAAATCTGATGGGGAAAGTTTATGCATTATTTTGAGTAGACAACGAAATGCGGCAGTTTATCTATTCCAATATAATTAAACATCCAAAGCTCTCGGCCTGATTTTTTTATGGTTGTAAATCGCTTTTTCAAATTCAGCTTCGGCACGAAAGGATAGAATCGAATTTCTTGTTTTTCCTTGTCCTTCTCTGACCATTTGAAATTGACAATCAGTGGCGGGGTGATAAAGCCAGATTTCAAAACTTTTTCCATAATGTCCCAACCGGCACCAAAGATGATATTTTTTGGTTTGGAGTTGTTGGTTTTAACTTGAGCGCGAAATGAACAGCCGGTGCATTGCACATCAAAGAGCGGGTAGTTTGGTGGTAGTACCATCAACTTTTTTCCGCAATTCGGGCAAGGCACAGAATCAACGACTTCTAATTCGCCCTCATCGCCAGAGAGTTTATTACCAGCCATAACCAGATTAGATCACGGCCGATCTGGCGAATCAACCTGTTGTCAGCTACATTCATGAATCAACAGATCGAAGGTGAACCATCTCTTAGTAGTCCCGTGTTATAAGCCCGAAGCTATAATCAAATCCAGTGGACCCTACGGGTAGGCTAATCCCCAGTATTGCAACTGCAGAGATAACACCGTGAGCATCATGCTGCTTTAGCAAATCCTTTACCCTACTCTCTATAAAGGGGCCTGCGAATATGGAAATAAACATATTAGGCACAATTACTAGCAGATTGTTTTTTCCAATCTCAAATTTAGGGATCGACTTTATTATTGGGTCTTCAAGCGCATCGTCAAATGAAAATGAACGTGCCTCCCCACTGATGTGTTGGGGTTGTAGCATTCGTTGTCTTTTTACATCATCAGATATCGAATCGTCCTTCCATATCTCCCCTCTCCAATTAGGTGACTTTACCTCGCCAACCCAATGATTTCCTTTTTTGTCGTCGAAAGCAAAATCGAGCATTTTACTGCCCTTGCCCTTTGGCTCAATTTCTGTGATCTTGAAATTCAGCTTCTTGCTGTAGTAGAAAACCGCCTTCGCCTCTGCAAGTAATTCGTCCCTCTGCTTGTCCCTTTTGAGCCGGTTTAGCTGACGATTAAAGTGTTGCGGATCACACTTCCGATACTCGTTCAGCCATTTGTCAATTTCAGCGTTCCAAGAAGGTGACCAACCAAAATCGTCAGCATATTGTTGCGCGCCAAACACCTGATCAAACAACCGCGAGCCACTACTCATCAAGTTGAGATTCTACTCCAGTAAAAAGACCCTTTAAGTCGCGGAGCCTAATTTGCTCCATCTCAGTCAGCTCGCTACTGCTCTCCAACGATGCGATTTCTGCGAGAAAAGGGCTTAATACTGTTGACGAGAAGACATCGGGAAAAACCTTTATAAGCAGTTTATGGGTCGTCTCTCTTTCAGTATCTAATACTTCCGCCCATTGCCGTTCTCCATTCTCACCGGAGAACGTCCGTATATTGCTAGCAAGGCCGAATGTTTTTCTCCTTTTTATAAACGACTCGACTCTGGAAGTGCCCCAAGGGGAAAAGATAAAATCTAAGGCGTCACTCAGGGTCATCGGGTCTGTGCCAGAAAACAGCTCACTAGTTGCGTGGTCGAGCTCCTTATCGAAATTTTTAGGCGACGGAATTTTATGCTGAGCCCAACCAATGAACGTAAATAATAATATCTTACTGATTGGTTTAGTCTCAAGATCATATGTAATTTTCCAATGCTTTGGAAAGTCAAAAGCCAGAGCTGAATATGCGTCACTCATTTCATTAAGGCTTTCTAGTAAGGCATTAAACTCAGAAGTCATAAATGTTTTCACGTATTGCCAGTTGTTTGCCTCTGTTTCAGGATTAATAAAATCGCTTAAACTCCCGAAGTACTCGTAAGTCCAGCTATTAGAGTAATAGTGGCCCCTTACTTCTCTTCGCAAACTATCTACCGAGAATCGGAGCGTAAAGTAGTCGGCATTATTAAATCCGTCACTTAGCTCCCAAATCTTTTTGTGCCACCTAAACAGGGCTTTAGTCACGGTATAGTACTCATAGCGTAAGATTTGGCTTCTTTGGTCGAAATTATGCAAAAAGCTTTGAACCATATCATCAGTGCTATCAATGTGATTTTGAGTCAGCATTAGGTCAATTTTTTCTATAAACTGTTCAAGCAAAGTTCGAGGATATACCTTTTCGTTGTCAAATAGCTCGTCATCGCTTTTTTGCCACACTTCTTTAAATACTTGGGGCAAAAGAGGATCGTCTGGCGATAGGTCGACAATAAAAGATATGAGGTTCTTTACCGTAAGCTTTTCCAGAACATCAAACCAAATATGTAAGGTTAGCAGATAGGGAATGGCCACGGTAAAAGCCGTTACTGTCAAAAAGCGACTGGCAAGAATTTGGCCTCCTAAGAGTAACCCGCCAAAGACCAAGAAAGCCGTCGGAAGTAAGATCGCAACCTCAAATTTTGTTAAGAGTTTCTCGTAGAACTGGGTGTTTAATATTTTTTCATAACCATCCGCCGACTTATCTCGTAGTGCGATAATTCTCTGGTGAGCGTTCCACAGAACAGGTATCGATAAAGCAGCAAGCCCAATAAAAGCATTCTGTAATTCCTGAGGACTTAAATTTAAGTCATTAGAAATAATCTGGCAGGAGATATAGGCACCGAGGAGAGTAAGAAAAAAACAAAGAAGAAAGCGTGCTACGATCGGTTTCATTATTCCCGTAGCATACTACCAGTCGATATAACCTCAAAGCGCCTAGCTTATAAGGTTAAAACAAAGGGGACGGTTCCCCTCTTTGATTGTTTGTTATTTTTGCATGTGATAAATGTGATAAGTTTATTCCTGCTTTCGCGGGGACATTGCCAGTCCGATTCCCACGACTAGGTTTTAGCAAATCTAAAGAAAAAAGAGAACGGTACTGAAGCAGGGTTTAAGCTGTGAAAGTTTTAACAAAGTAGCCCGTTGTTGGGACTTGTCCCGGAGTATCTATTCTTCATATTGTTATTTCATTCTTTGCTTGGCGATTCTTACATATCCCTCATCTTGCTCAATTCCGATCCAATCTCGACCATATTTTTTCGCTACATAAGTTGTCGTACCACTTCCCAAAAATGGATCAAGAACAACTTCTCCTTTATTTGAACTAGCCAAAATAATTCTTTTGAGCATTTCTTCCGGTTTTTGGGTAGGATGCAATGCTCGTCCGTCATCACCGCTTAATCTCTCCTTCCCTTGCACGAGCGGTAACTCCCAAAGATCGCGCATTTGCTTTTGGCTTCCGTCTTTTCGCTTATCGGGATTTATCTCTTTTATCTTTTCGTAGTTGAATGTCCAGCCGCTTCCTCTTACTGCCCAAACAACAAATTCCGTAGAATGAGTAAATATCCGCCTTGTCATATTTGGCATTGCATTTGTTTTGTACCAAGTAATGATGTTGTTGATCTTGAAATCGAGTTGTTTTAATACGATCATTACTTCGCTAAGATTGTGGTAACTGCATGCGATGTAAATTGATCCCTTGTCCTTCAAGGCTCTATCGCAAGCACCAATCCATTTTCGAGTGAATTGTAAATATTCTGGAACGGTCATTTTATCCCAATGCTCATTTACCATGTACCAGTCGCCCCCTGTCTTGTTTCCTTTCCATTTCAAGCCATTTCCCGATAAATTGTATGGCGGGTCAGCAAAAATCAAGTCAATGGATTTTTCATCTACTTCCTTGTTGAGTATTTCGATGCAATCTCCGTTGTAGATAATATTTGTTTTCATATTTTTTGTTTAAGAAGTAAGGCTTACTTGCCATGATGAAATGGTGCTTGGGATACTCCTTAGCCATTCGTCCGAGTCGTTGAAGGAATTCGAAGAATGCAGTATTTTTTCGTAAAGATGAGAAATTTCCTCGTGTTTCAAAAATCTCTTTTCTGCTTTCATCTGCAATAAACCTTTTAAAATCAAAACAAAATGATTGATAGAAAGGGGGATGATTTTTTGTGGCCGTCCTTCATATTCATATTTTATTGCAGTCCAAAAAGTATTCATTGTATCTCTATGTAATCTTGGTGAGATAAACAAACAATAGGACGGCTTGTTTTCATATTTATTTTCAAAATCTCTCAAGTGTCGCATGACTGGTTGCCCTTCGTTGTACCACTGATCTCGACCAGTCAGCATTGTCACTTCGCAAATTGCGTTGAAGTTTTCATAGAAGCATTCAATATCAGGAGTGTTCGCAGGCGCAGTAAAGGTCGGCTCGTTATCATCACCAACGGGATAATTCGGCTGTATTTTCAATGCATCGTTAAGTGCATGCAAGCCGAGCGCCGATAATTTTTCAAGTAGTATCGGGCGATCATCAAATTCGAAAATAGTTTCGAGATTTTGTATGTAAGCTTCAATTTGTTCAACTGTTTGAGATTTTCTGTGATCTGCTTCGTCTTGCAGTGATCGTCTATATGCTCGCAATTCTCCGATGTAGTCTTTCAACTCATCATTTTGCATTTCTTGATATTTTTTAACTGCGGTGTGTTCTTTTTGTAGATCGCATTCATGCTCTCGTATCTCTTCAATAAGTTTTCCAATGATTTCAAAGTATTTTTCTGAAGTTTCCCAGGGTAATTGAGGTTGCGAGATGTCAGAAATATAAGCAAGGTATTCCTCCTTTGATCCAAATGCTTTCGATTGTGCATTATCGTAATCAAGCAGTGATTCTACTTCAACTGATCTCCTTGCTTCTAAGTCAATATAGAAACCACCACCACGTATATGAATATAACGAGTTAAGCGGAAGTAGCGAATCGCGTTATCTCCATAATCTTGCAGATTATTTAATAAACCATCTATTTCTTCTTGATCATCAGCGCCCAAGAACTCACTGGCAAATTGCTTCTTGTGAATATCAAAAATTTCTCTTTGTTCTTGCTTTGTCTTTCCTTGTAATTCTTCTCGCAAACCGACGATTCTTTCAGCATGTGCGTTTATATCTTTATAATGCACCAAAGTTGGTGCGAAAAGAGCGAACTCTTTTTTACTGATCCCTTTTGGCTTGTTACCTCGAGCAATTTCTTTTTCATTAACAGTGTTGATGAGATGCAAAGTACCAATAAATGGTTTTATATCGTAGTCTCCGCTAGTGGAGTAATCTCGATTATCTGGGTTCGGTATCTGCCATTTCAAAAAACTTCTAAAAAAGATTTCTCCAAAATCAAAGTCATCTTTTAAGAACAGTTTTCCTAAATCAGTTATGAATACTTTACTGTCTTTTATTGAAACCAGTCCTATTTTCTTGAGAGGATTTATCGATTGTCTTCCACGCATTGCGGGATCTTCATAATTTTTTGTATTGAAAATCTCCTCAGCTTCTTCAAAAGAAATTTCTTTTGACTGATTATCAATCAAATCCACCTTTTCTTGAGGAAGTCCGTTGTAAAACTGACGACTTCCGTAGCCGTAAATTCTATTTTGAATCAATAAGATCTGATATTTCTTTTGATTTTCAAGGTTCCACTCTAAGCCCTCAAGTTTGCGTAAAACCTGCAAGAAATTTCTTAATCTCTCAGGGTTTCGCAATGTGGTTGTGATTGACCAAGGTTTTTTCATAATTGTTTTGTTACCTTACAGTAGAAGATGCGCTCCGCGTTATCTTCTCCATTACTCCTACCTGTTGTAAAAGCCTTATAATCCTTTTCGAAAATCTCGACTTCGCCCTTCTCGTTTAGTATGTGTAAAATTTCATCATCATTCATTCGTGCATTTGAACGACCGTCTTTTGAATCCCCCGTGTTGTTATAGGAAAGCAAGATGTGTTTGCAGTCCGCGTATTTGATTAAATCTGCAAATGCTCGCGTCGCATCTTTAAGACAGTAATCACTTTTGATATGCGAGCGATCCATTTTTTTGCCGATACCGACAACTTCGGGCTTCTTCCATTCGGTAAGATTTTCCAAAAGGTGGTATGCGTCCGAGTATTGACGTGAGTTATATGGCGGATCAATATATAAAACATCGAAAGAAATCTTTTTTATAAGATCATTCGCATCTTCTTTGTAAATCTCATTACCTGTGTTATGCGCATAATCAATATCGGGCATCAGAAGCCTCATAGGTAGCAACGTGTCTAATTGTTTGCGAAAAGCATCGTAATGGCCAACAGTATTAGCAACCTTATCGACAGCATAGAGTAATGAACAAATCAAAATATTTTTTTCATCCTCATTTTCTGCTATTTTTTCTACCTCTGCGCGTATTGCTCCAATCTTTATTGCATTTTCTTCTGTGAAATATGTTCCACCAAAATGCTCGGAAAAATAATTTTCTTTGTCATTCGACAGACTATTAAGAAATAATATCTTTTCAGAGATGCTTTGTCGCATATCGCGATCGACTCCTAAAAATGCGCACAAGCAAGCATAGTTTGCCGAGAGAAAATCGTTAGAAATAATTTTAATTTCTGGACTGTTGAACCTTTCTCCAACCACGCCTGTACCCGCAAAAATATCGCAAAGTGAATTGATTGAACCACATTTCTCAGAAATTATATCCTCGATAAATCCAAGCAATTTGTATTTATTACCCAGGTATCTCCTGTTTTGAAGCTGGAAATACCCACTTTTTGATTTTTGTGGCTGGAAGTAGTGTCTGTCTATTTTTTGTACACTGACTTCATAGGTCGGTTTTTCAATTTCCAATAAGTGAAAAAGCGTTCCTTGTACTCCATCCGCAACATAACCAAAGCTTTTATCTTGATTTTTTAACTTTTCATAAAAACTATAATTTCCTTTTTCGGAGATGATAACGAAATCAATAACTGAAATTCCCATTACTTCTCCTGCTTGTGCGATTTTTTCAACAATCTCAACATCTTTCTCACTTGGTGTTGAGTCGCCAGAAGGATGATTGTGTACAAGGATGACACTTGCGGCGTTAAGTTCCGTTGCAGGATAAAAAATCTCTCTCGGGTGCAGAAGCGTCTTATCAAGAAGTCCAACACTTATGACTTCTTTTTTTAAAAGAATATTTCTTGCATTGAGATACAGACAAACGAGATGCTCTTTTTTCTTATCTCTCAGATCGTAAGTTAAAGAGATCACATCTTGAGAATTACTGATTTTTACTTCGTTTGTCTGATCGTCTGCATAAAATCTCTTTACCAAAGAAATTGCTGACGCAATTTGTAACGCCTTTGCTTGTCCGATTCCGGAGACTTCTTGCAAATCGTCAACGGTAATAGTCAAAAAGTTTTTACCGAATTTTTTGATTACTTTTTGAGACAATTCTTGAACATTCGTGCCTCTTATCCCGCTTCCAAGCAAAATCGCCAAAAGATCACTTTTTGAGAGTGCTTCCGGGCCTTTTTTGAGAAATCTTTCTCGCGGTCTATCGATTTTTGGAATTTCTTTGATCTTCATGACTTGCCCAAATTGTACTGCTAAACCCCGCACAGAAACAGAGGTAAACAGAGAAAAGTTTTGTGCGGGGCAGGCCACCGCACTATCAAGTGAAAGTGCGGGGCAGGCAGGTTGGATTTATGGCAAATAGGTTGATTATTGCTAATTTTACGGTACAATCCCAAGACGCTTTGGAAGGAAGTATTGAACGAAAACTTGAAACAGCACATTGACATGCTTATGTCATCGTTGAAGAGCCCAGCGCTCAACGACCAAGATGTTACGGATCTGTTCGAGCTCCTGCTCCAGCAGGTTGGTAATCGTCAAGTCGGGTTGGTAATGTCAGCGATGGTAGCTTTCTCCGACAAGAAGCCGGCGCTCTACGCGGACATCGTTCGTAGGCGATTGGCGGCAAGCAGGGATAGCACTATCGCCCTTTTACTCCGGCAACTCGACGACCCAGAAGTTCCGGACGAGACGATCGATCAGATCGGCTATTGAGGAGGCCAGAAAGAATCACACTAGTACCGATCTGGCATTAGTGTTGCCACTCGTCTTCGACCTGCGTCGTGACGCGATGCGTGAAACGGCGCTGGAAATGCACCTGGAAGAGCTCGAAGAGAGCCTCGACAAACTCGAGAAGTGGCTCAAGAACCTCGGATCCTAAGCCGAACCGAGCTTCTCGCCACTCCCAAGAGGGTCTGCCGTTTCACGGCAGACCCTCTTTCTTTACACCTTCCTGTTATTTCACGTCTTCCAGCTGGTTGGTGTCCGGGCTGTCGTCTCCACCAGCTGGCGACTCTACCCTTAGGATATGGTTTAGCGTGGTTATGTTTTCACGCATTCCATCTAATCTCGCTTTCAAACCTTCGTAATAGAGATCGGTGCTCTTTCCAGCGGCTTCCAGTCTACTCACTCCCTCGATAAAGCCTGGGAGGTTTTCTGATTCCTGGTGAAGTTCTCGGACGATAGCACTTAGCCGCTGAAGGGTGAATCTAAACTCCTCTCCATGTAGTTCCCCCCTCAACTCCTCAACAGAAATCGGAACCGGTTTGATACTTCGAAGATCTTCTTCGTCTTCCCAAGCACTATCTTCGATGCCTCCAAGATCTGTTGGTTCGTGTTCCATACCATCTTTATCGTATTATTTTGATCAATATACAAGACGTACTAAAGTGGCGGGCTATTCAGCCCGCCGCTTCCCTCGCTAACTTTTGCGATTTACTTTGTCTCTTCTTTCGGTTCGTCCGACTTTGCCTCTTCCGGCTTTTCGTCGGATTTTGGTTCTTCGGCTGATGGCTGATCGCTGGGAGCTGACTTGTCCTCTGAAGCTTCAGCGGAGGAGGGCTGCTGATCCGCGCCAGCGGATTCGTACATTGCTGAACCGACTTTTTGGAGGGCGGCACTCAACTTTTCTGCTTCCTCTTTGATTTTGTCTTTGTCGTCGTTGTGGATAACACCTTTGACGGCGGTGACGGCGTCTTCGACTTCGCGTTTGTCTTCTGGCTTCACCTTATCGCCCGCGTCTTTAAGAGTTTTTTCGGCCAGGTGAACGAGGTTTTCCGCCCCGTTGCGCTCTTCAACCAACTCTTTTTTCTTTTTATCTTCGTCGGCGTGCTTCTCGGCGTCGGCTTTCATTTTCTCGATATCTTCGTCAGACAGGCCGCTCGAAGCCGTAATGGTGATGTGCTGCTCTTTGGAAGTGGCTTTGTCCTTGGCTTTAACATTGAGGATACCGTTGGCGTCGAGGTCAAATGTCACTTCGACTTGCGGGACGCCGCGCGGAGCCGGTGGAATACCATCAAGATGGAATTTACCCAGCGTTCGGTTGTCGCTAGCCATCGGTCGTTCGCCTTGCAAAACATGAATTTCAACCGATGGCTGGTTATCGCTAGCGGTCGAGAAGGTTTCGGTTTTAGAAGCGGGGATAGTAGTGTTGCGCTCAATCAGCGGCGTCGCCACTCCTCCCAACGTTTCCAAGCCCAGTGTCAGCGGGGTGACGTCAAGCAAAAGAATGTCTTTAACTTCGCCGGATAAGACGCCGCCTTTGATGGCCGCGCCTAAAGCCACGGCTTCGTCGGGGTTAACGCCTTTGGACGGTTCTTTGCCGAAGGCATCTTTGACCAACTGCTGGATTAGCGGCATTCGGGTCATCCCACCAACGAGAATGACCTCGTCGATCGCGGTTTTGGTGAGTTTGGCGTCTTTGAGGGCCGACTCGCAGATGTTGTTGGTCTTTTTAATTAAGTCGCCGACTAAACTTTCCAACTTGGCGCGCGACAGATTCATCTGCAGGTTTTTTGGACCGTCAGCGTCAGCGGAGATAAACGGCAGGTTGATCTCGGCTTCTTGGGTTTGGGAGAGTTCGATTTTAGCTTTTTCGGCCGCTTCTTTAACCCGCTGCATCGCCATGGCGTCGCCAGTTAGGTCAACGCCTTCTTTGTTTTTGAATTCCGAGACGACCCAATCCATAATTTTCAGGTCGATGTCGTCACCACCAAGGTGAGTATCGCCGCCGGTGGAGAGCACTTCAAAGGTGGCTTCGCCGTCGGCGTGACCCATTTCAATGATGGTGATATCAAAAGTACCGCCACCAAAGTCGTAAACGGCGACTTTCTGATCTTTCTTTTCGTCTTTGCCAACGCCGTAGGCCAGAGCGGCGGCAGTTGGTTCGTTAATGATGTTTTTGACCTCTAGACCGGCGATGGTACCAGCATCTTTGGTGGCTTGGCGCTGGGAGTCGTTGAAGTAAGCCGGGACGGTGATAACGGCGCCGTCGACTTTTTCGCCGAGATAGGCCTCGGCATCAGCTTTGATTTTGGAGAGGATCATCGCCGAGACTTCCTGGGGGGAGTAGTCTTGGTCGCCAATTTTGACTTTGACGGCTCCGCTAGAGTTGACGATCTTGTACGGCATCAACTTGATGTCGCGCTGGACCTCTTCGTCCTCGAATTTGCGACCCATCAGACGCTTGATCGAGTAAACGGTGTTTTCTGGGTTAGTCACAGACTGGCGCTTGGCCAGAGTGCCAACGAGGCGTTCGCCTTTTTTGTTGACCGCCACAATCGACGGCACAAGATTGCCGCCTTCAGCAGTCGGGATCATTTTGGCTTTGCCGCCTTCAATAACAGCCGAAGCCGAGTTAGTCGTACCTAGATCAATGCCGATAATTTTGCTCATATAAACTCCTTTTAGTCGTTAATTTCCAGTTTTCAATTTCCAATTTTCAATAAATTTTCAATTATCAATGCTATAAACAATGTAAAGCGTCCTTTACATTTTGTCAAGACCGCTCATCAAGCTAGAATACAAAAAGGTGAACCTTAGATGAGTGAATTGAGCATTAAGAAATCGTCAAATGAAGAAGTTGTGGCCAGGGTAGGGGCTTGGTTGGCCGATCCAAAGAATCTCGAGAATTTGCGCCAGACCTTTGCGGAGGCTACACGTCTCGGCGAAGAGCTGACCGCACGGGCAGAAGAAATTAGATATTACCAACCACGAATAACTTTTAACCGCATCGGTCTAGGAACCCATCGTCCAACTATCCGTCGCTGGTAAACTATCCGCCTGTCACCATGGGTCGTCTCAACAGCAGACGGCCTTTTTTTATATGTCATTAGTTCAGTAGATGTGATAGTTTACTTACAAGGTAAACGACCATGGTATCCACAGCCTTACATGCACCTCTCCAATTCGGATTCTGTTCAAGCCGTGTAGCGATTGATGCAGATGCTCGAGAGCTAGAACAAATTAGGTCTGGCCAGTTCGATCTCTTCAGCAACGGAATCAACGATGCGATCGAGCTTCGAAGACGACTACATGAGGCGACCAGCACCCCTGAATTCGCTTCTGGCCTAGAAACACTGGTCAGGCTTTCCAGGAGACGCCGACCCAAAATCACCGTTCAGAACTAACGACCCTTTCCCACGATCCCCCGGGCTCGGCCATCGGCCGAGCCTCTGACTTACCCCTTCGAAACTCGGACTTTGGCCGGCTTGATAACCGTGTCGTCGATTGTCCAGCCAGCTTCGATTTCGGCGATGATGTGATCAGCCGGGACTTCGACGCTGGGTTCGTGAGAGATGGCTTCGTGGAGATTGTGATCGAACAGCGCTCCGGCGGTTGGAATCCGCTTCAAGCCGGCGTCGCCCAAGACTTGCTCAAGATGTTTCTCGATTAAACGCAGACCGGAAAAATAGTTAAAAATCTTCTGGTAATCACCTTCGGTCAAATTTGGTAGATCTTCCAAACCGACTTCTGGGGCGTGCATGCTGGCTCGGTAGAAATTATCAAAAATGGGGAAAAGTTTTTCTAGCAGATCGCGACTAGCATGCTTTCTCAAAGCATCCTTTTCAGTCTCAACTCGTTTTTGGAAATTGGCGAATTCGGCTGCTAATCGCAATTTGGATTCGTGTTCGGCAGCGAGTTCTTTTTCGAGACGACTAAGTTTGGGGCTGGTTGATTTCTTGATCATATTGACACCAGTTTACCGCCAAACAAGATTTGCGTCCAGGTTAAATTCTGTTAAGTTTCGACCATGGCCTGGCTGACCCCTTCCCGAAAATTTGCCCTGACTTGCTTGGCGATTATTGCTGGGGCGGTGATCGGATCGTACTTTGAAATCGATCGCTTAATCATCGGCTGGGTCGCGGCTATCTGGCTAATAGTGGCATTGAGCGGCCAAGACGAGCCGATCGAAACCATCGCATTTACTCTTTTCGGTCTGTCGTTCGGGGCATTTTTATGGCAAGTCACCGCCGGCGAAGTCTGGCTCAATCTAACCGTTATCGGCCACCTGGCGGGTGTCCTTGGTAATTTGCGGGATCTAATCGTCGACAAAATATCCCTGGCTTTACCCGAGCCGCACGGCTCGCTAATGTCTGGCATCCTTCTGGGCAATCGGATCAAGCTCGATAAAGATCTGATCGACACCTTCCGCGCCGTCGGCTTGACCCATATTATCGCCGTCTCTGGTTACAACTTAACAATTCTGACCGCCAACACCACCAGTATCTTCTGGCCGTTAATCGGCCGCAAAGCGCTTTGGGTATCGTCAGCGCTGATTCTGCTTTTTGTCATTATCACCGGTGCCCCGGCCTCAATTTTGCGGGCGGCGGCGATGGCCCTGACGGTCATTCTAGCCAAATACTTGGGCCGGCCGAGCCGCGCCGTCAACATCTTAATCTTCGCCGCCGCCGTTTTGGTGATTTTTGAGCCGAAAATAGTTTTCGATGTCGGTTTCCAACTTTCGGTCGCCGCCACTTACGGCTTGGTACGCCTCTCGCCATATCTGAATCGTCTGCTGATACGAACGAAATTACCGGTCATTCTTCGGCAGATTATGGCCGAAACTTTCTCGGCAATTTTACTGACCGCACCGCTGATTATCGCTCATTTTGAGCGACTATCGGTCATCTCCCCGCTGTCTAATATTTTGGTTTTGCCACTCGTGCCACTGGTGATGACGATCGGTATTATCGGCGCAATGTTGATGTTTATTCCCATCATCGGCAACACCCTGATGCTGGCTAGCTGGCCGCTTCTAACTTGGGTGATTTTTTCGAGTGAAAAGTTGGCTTCGTGGCAATTCGCCTCGACCAATCTAACCTTACCGGCCTGGGTCATTGCCGGATTGATGATTGTTATTGTCGGCGGGTTGGAGTGGCTTAATGTCAAGCGACCCCTGCAGTACGATTTGTTTGACCGACTCGCCGTCGAAGAAGAAGATGCCCTCTAGCAATAACAGTTTTCTGCGTATTCTAGGCAAAAACAAAGCGCTGCAATTCATTATTGCTATTCCTTTCTTGCTCCTCATTACTTTCGGCACTTCCCAATTCCAAGCGGCCGAGCGCGATAGCAGTTTGCGACTATGGTTTTTTGATGTTGGCCAGGGCGATTCGGCTCTGTTTGATACCAACGACGGCCACCAAGTTTTGATCGACGGCGGACCGAACACTTCGGTTTTGTCGCAACTCTCCAAAGCCATGCCGTTGACCGACAAAGAGATCGATTTAATCATCATCAGCCACAATCACGCCGATCATCTCTCGGGAATAAACAGCGTCTTAGAGCGCTACAAAGTTGATGAAATATGGATTTCCGGCGCGACTTACGATTCAGCCACCTACAAAAAATTCGTGGCGTTAGTGGCCGAAAAAAAGATTAAAACTGTCGCTATCACCGCCGGCACAACATTCACCATTAGCGGCTTGACCGGCATCGCCCTGTATCCGCTAGAAAATTTTGCTTCTCGCCAACTGGAAAATCCCCACGACGCCAGCGTCGTCACCTTCTGGCAGTACGGTGCGACAACCGCCATGATGACCGGTGATGCCGAAAGCGAACACGAAACGAATATGCTAGCGCGAGGAATCGTCAAGCACGCCGATATTCTAAAAGCTGGCCATCACGGCAGTAATACCAGCTCGTCGGTACCGTTTCTGCAGGCAGTGACCCCAAAAGTTGCCGTCATCTCGGCCGGCCAGAACAACCGCTACGGCCACCCTCACCAAATAACCTTGGAACATTTACAGCAGCTCGGTATTCCTGTCCTGCGCACTGACCAATCCGGCACCATCCGTTTCGACATCACCCCCGAGGGCTATTCATACAAAACCGGGTTGTAAAAAAATAAATCCAACCGATACCACCCCCTCCCCGATCCCTACTTTATATTTCGACTTCTAATACCCGTATGCGTTTAAACGCATATGAATATTAGATTGTGGTTATTGAGTATTTAACTTTTAAGAAGTAAATAAGACGATTCAGACAATAAAAAATAAAAATAGGGGAGCAAACCGTATGCGTTTAAACGCATACGGTGTATGTTTTATACAATGACTAGAAGAATACTGTCCGACGAGGAAGAGGACGATAAGAATTATGTGACACTCGTCACTGGTGGGCCGATGAAGTATCGCAACCGTCGCCGGATCCGGAAGGTATTCGCCGATAAATTAACGCTTTTCAAATTCGAGCCGATCAAGGCCGAATGGTTTCAAACTCTACTCAATGAAATTATTTTGGCGCGGCATCGCAAGCAACTGACCCAGCTGAATTTGGCGATACTGATCGGGACGAGTCAGGCCGAAATGTCGAGAATTGAATGTGGCAAAACAAACCCGACAGTTGAGTTGCTCGATCGACTTTTTTCTATTTTAGATTTGTCAGTAGAGTTTAAAGTAAAACAAAAATGAGAATTGAGCCGTATGCGTTTAAACGCATACGGCTCAATGGAGCATCGGTTGTTTTGAGATCGGCTCTGGGGGTGTTCGATTAGTAGTTGAGGGGGTAAGATTCAAACAAATGTCAGGGCATAGCAAATGGTCAAGTATACGACATCAAAAGGGGGCGGCGGACGCCAAGCGCGGGGCGGTTTTTAGTAAATTGTCTCGGGCGATTACGGTTGCCGCTCGGCACGGCACCGATCCGGGAATGAATTTTCAACTTCGGGTGGCGATCGACCAAGCCCACACGGCCAATATGCCTAAAGACAATATCGAGCGGGCGATCGACAAAGCCAAGGGCAGTGACGCCGCCAAGCTGGAGGAAATAATCTTTGAGGCCTACGGCCCGGGCGGCACCGGTTTTTTGATTGAGGCTGCCACCGATAATCACAATCGATCGACTGGCGACATTCGGGCAGTCTTAAATAAAAACGGTGGTAAATTGGCCGAATCGGGTTCGGTCGGCTATCTATTTAAACGACGAGGCCAAATTGTTTTTGAAACCGACCGACCAGATGAGTTGGAATTGGCGGCAATCGACGCCGGGGCCCAAGATTTTGAATCAACCGCTGATAAAAAAGTTTTTGTTTACACCGACCCGAAAGAGCTGGAACAGGTGCGCCGACAATTGGCGGAAACTGGATTTGAGAGTCACGATGTTAGCTTTGAGTATCACCCCCTCGCCACCGTCCCGGTTACTGACGAAAAGATAGCAGAGAAAATTATTAAACTGGCGGAAACATTGGAAGAACTCGACGATGTGACTGCCATCTACAGCAACTTCGAGGTAAGTTAACTACTTTCGGCCTCTACCAGCTTCCGTTTTTCCGGCACAGACTGTTTGGCTCTGGCCGTTTTGTAGGCAGTTCCAGAAGTAGCGCCAATCAGCGACGGTCCAGGAGTTAGTGTCAGCGCAACCGTTGCCAGTCCAGATCTTGGGTGGCTTGCATTTTTGTTCGGGATTACCGACGATGAGGCCAAAATTTGCCGTCGTTCCTTGAGCGTTAATATTGAGAAGGTTGGCAATAGGACCTCGAAATCCAAAGCCAACCAAGATACCGATAGAAAGCGCCAGTGCAACCCAAATGATCGTTCGTTTCACACCCATACTTTGACAGTAGCCCCCCCCTTGATGCTGTCAAGTCTTTTTGGAAATTGTGAAATTGGAAATTATTTGAAAACTGAAAATTGATACTTGAAAATTATCCAAGTACACTTGGATGCTGATGAGGGGGAAGCGAATTTTGGGGATTGACCCAGGGTCGGGGAGATTGGGTTTGGGGTTGATTGAGATTATCGACGACAAGCCGCAGCTGATTCACTACGACTGCATTGTGACGACGCCGAATTCGCCGGAACCGCAGAAGCTTTCCTTTATATACTACGAGATGGTCAAGCGCTTTAACGAAATCAAGCCGGATTTGATTGCCATCGAAATGATATTTTTTGCCAACAACGCCAAAACGGCTTTTGCCGTCGGTCAGGCCCGGGGAGTGGTTTTGTTGGCGGCGGCCCAGGCCAATATCGAGATTGTGGAAATTGCGCCGCTGCGGCTGAAAAAAGTTTTGCTCGGCAACGGCAAAGCCAAGAAAAAAGATGTCCAAAATTTTGTCCGTCATTATTTTAATATCGACGAGAAAAAGAAACTCGGCGACGACGCCGCCGATGCGGTGGCAATCGCCCTTTCTCAAGTCTTTATGACTTGAGACAATTTTCAATTTTCGAATTTTCAATTTTCAGTGAATTTTCAATGTCATAATTTTCAATTTTTTTATGATTAATTGATCATTTTTTGAATATTGAGAATTGAGTCATTAATTGAAAACTGAAAATTGAAAATTGTTAATTACTTTCAGTTACACTGAAAGTGTGATGCCTCAATTGCGACAGAATATAATTACTGGGGATTGGGTAGTGATTGCACCGGAGCGAGCGAAACGACCGAGTGAGTTTGTCGTCGCCAGCCAACCAACTCCAACCTCCAAAGAGAATTGCCCTTTCTGCGTTAATAACGATAACTACACCAAGGATCGCCTTAAGCACTACGAGACAGAACTAGTTTATGTCATCCCGAATAAATTCCCTGCTTTCGTTGAAGATCCTTCGCGTTGTAGCGAGCGCTCATATAAAGTTGAAAACAATTTTTTCTTAGCCAAACCATCACTTGGTGGACACGACGTAATAATTATCAAAGACCACGACCAACCGCTACCAAAATTTGATCACAGTACCTGGCGAGATTTATTGGTAATAATTAAGAAACGCTACGAACATTTCGATAAACTTTGCAACAACGAGTACACCATGGCAATTTATAATGAAAAGTCAGCCGCCGGCGCTTCGATCATCCACCCCCACGCCCAAATTTTCTCATCCAATATTATTCCAAACCTGATTACTCGCGAATTAGCCGAGTGCCAGCGGTATCTTGAGATGAATAGCCGGAGCCCTTTTGACGATCTAGTCGCCCACGAACAGAAATTCGCCAAAAGGATTGTCGCCGAAAACGACCGATACATTGCGTTTGTCCAGTACGCCGCTCGATTTCCGTTTGAAACTTGGATTGTGCCGAAATACCAAACCAGCCGCTTCGACAAAATTTCCGCCACCGAGCTGGCTGGGTTGATCCCCGTTTTGGCTAAAACAATGGCTAAAATCAACAGCGCTCTTAACGAGCCGGCGCTCAACTTTTATATTCACTCGGCGCCTAACTCGCTTGAAGAAGCCGAGTACTACCGTTGGCATCTCGAGATCGCTCCAAGATTAGGTAATTTTGGCGGCTACGAGATGGGTAGCGGTGTGGTGATCGATGTCTTTAGTCCGGAAGTGGCGGCTGATTACCTCAACGGAAAGCATCAGGTCGATTGATTAGGCGTACTAATTACTCTACAATGTGGGCACAACTAACCATTGAGATATGACACCAGCATTATTACGACAACAAAAATTAGCTGCTCAACTAGCTGCCACCGAACCAAAAGTTCGAGCGATTTATGTTTCCACTTACATTCCTCGTGAGTGCGGCATCGCTACCTACACTCGCGCCATAACCAAAGCCATCAACATCCTTAATCCCTACTATTTAGCTGACATCATCGCCATCGACGACGAACATTCGGGTGGTGAGCATCGAACCTACCCCTGGGAGGTCAAATACAAAATCGATCAGGAGGATTTAAGTACTTGGCTAAAAGCAGCTGATTATATCAATCAATCGAGTGCCGACGTGGTCGTTCTTCAGCACGAGTTTGGTATTTTTGGTGGCACTCAAGGCGAGTACGTTCTGCCTTTTATGGAGCGAATCACCAAGCCGATTATTATTTGTTTTCATACTGTTTTGCAAAAACCCGAGCCAAAAATGGTTAAAATCGTCAAGGAAATGTCTAAAAAAGCGGCGGCACTGATTGTGATTGTCGAAGCTGCCGGTAAACTCCTTAGTGAATATTACGGCGTCGATCCCAATAAGATAGTTACTATACCTCACGGCGTACCAGATATCCCTTTTGGGCCAAGTGCTCCCTACAAAAAGAAACTTGGTTACGCCAATTCGACAATCATCTCCAGTTTTGGCTTGTTCAGCCGCTCTAAAGGCTACGAATATGCCATCGAAGCACTACCGGCAGTCATCAAGAATAATCCACAAACTAAGCTATTACTTTTAGGCGAAACTCATCCGGTCGTTTTGCGCCAGGAAGGAGAAATTTATAGAGAGAGCTTACAAGAGCTGATTAAAAAACTGGGGTTGGAAGATCACGTCGAGTTCGTCAATCGTTACCTAACTCTTGACGAGATTGTTAGCTACCTCCGGGCAACGGATATCTATGTTACTCCCTATCCCAACTTGGATCAGGTTTCTTCCGGGACCCTGTCTTACGCGGTTAGTGCCGGCCGACCCTGTGTCTCAACACCCTATGTTTATGCCAAAGAAGTATTAGCTGACGGTAGGGGAGTTATCTGTAAGCCCCTGGACAATCGCGATCTGGCCAAAAAAATAAATCAGTTGCTTAGTGATCCGGAAGGCACCCAGAAGATGTCCCAGAGGGCCTACGCCTATGGGCGGAGTATGATTTGGCCTAATGTTGCTTTGCGACATCTGGAACTTTTTGAGATCGTGGCCAAAGAGCATGAAAAATAACTTTCTTGACCTGTTTCGTGATCCCCCAGGTCTACGCCATTTGAAACGACTAACAACACCGACCGGCGTTATCCAACACGCCGATTTCGATGTCCCCGATCCGGCTCACGGCTACTCAATCGATGATAACGCACGGGCTCTAATTGTTTGCCTCTGGCACTATCGCCTTTTTCAGGACGCTTCAGTTTTAAGTTTGGCAGAAGTCTATTTTAATTATCTGCAACGAGTTGAGAAAGAGGGGGGTAGCTTTCACAACTTTTTAAGCTTTTCCGAGAAATTACTCGAATCGGAAGGATCAGAAGACTCAATCGGCCGGGCAATTTGGGTGCTAGGAGAAGTGATGGCCAGCCATGCCGATAAAGAGCTGACGGAAAAAGCGAATGAAATATTTAGCCGAGCCTCGATCGAAAAACACCTTGATCATCCCCATGTTCGAACGAAGGCCTACATTTTGCTCGGCTTACTGGCGGCAGGTAAGCTAGATGAGGCTAAGCGTTGGACCGACAAACTAGTGGCCATCTTCAATAATCAATCGACTGACGACTGGTTATGGTTTGAGGACGGACTTTTTTATGCCAATGGTATCTTGCCGTACGCCCTAGCGCGAGCTGCCCGAATTCTTCAAGACCAGACAGCAGGCGAAGTAGCGATCAAATCATTCGATTGGCTTGATAGTCTCTGCCGTCTCAACGGTCAGCCTTCGCCCGTTGGCCAAAATGGCTGGTTTTTCAAAAATGGCCAAAAAGCCACCTATGACCAACAGCCGCTAGAAGCAGCTGATATGGTTTTAGCGGCGACGGAACTTTATCTGTTAACGGACACTCAGAAGTACTTGAATGTCGCTAGCGATTGGTTTGGCTGGTATAAGGGGAACAACTCCCAGGAAAAATCCTTAATTGACGAGACAACGGGTGGCATATACGACGCCGTAACGCCCGGTGGGGTCAATAAGAATCAAGGCGCAGAGTCGATTGTTACCTATTTATTGGCCTATTTAAGTATTGCAGAGCTAACTAAAAATGACCGAACTAACTAACGAGGAGCTGATCCGAGCTGTACCAAGTATTTTGGCCAGTCTCCATGTCACTCCCCTCGAAAACCTCCATTTTTCTACCTGGCGAGTCCTGCCTGCTCACAAAATTCTCATCGCTGGCGTCCAGGACGAAGAAGGTAAAAAAATACCCGTCCGGCTAAAAGTTAGGACACCTGGCCAGGTTAATCCGCGAGAAAAATTTATTCAAAGCGAAACTGTCGCGCGTCATATCAATGACTGGTTGGCGCAAGGCGGCCTCCCGGCGCAAAAGACCATCAAGGTGAATTTCGATTCGCCGCCGGAGTGGATCCTTCGGTTAGAATTAGCGGGTGCTCCGGTCGGTAACCATTCGTTCAGATCAGAAATTGACTCCACTCAATTGATAAAATTTGTGGTCGAGCTGCGTCAGGCGCTCGATCAAATGAGTCAAGGTGTCAACCGAGCTCTACTTAACCATCGGGACTGGCAAGCCCAGTGGCTCAAAGAATTTAACCAAAGAGAGGGGTTTGTGAGTAAACACCTTGGTCCGGAGATGCTTAATACTCTTAAGCTAATTTTAAGCCAGCCGCTGTCAGTCAGTGAAAGTAGCAGCATTATTCATACCGATCTGGCACCAGCCAATATTCTACAGGGTCAAAATGGTTTCTTCGTGATCGATTGGGGCGAGGCGGCTTGGGGGCCAAAGGCGATTGATTGGATGACTGTTTGGAGCTTTGCTTACGATCGACCCGAATTGGGTCGGGCCCTGCTAAAGGCAATGTTCGATCAATGCCAGACGGAAGCGGAAAAAAACGAGACCGTCCAAGTTGCCAAAATGATGGCCGCTCGTCTCTTGAGTAGTTTCGCCGAGTGGTACGACTACTACGACCAGCCTCGACCAGGTGAAAAACCGGCCGCCATCCAAGAGGCCCGCCAAGCCTTGCCATTAGCCCGTCAAAGATTTGTTGAACTACTCCAGCAATTAGGATGAGCAAAACTCGGTTGGGATTCGTCGGTGCCGGGGCATTTACCGAAATGTGTCTGAGGGCTTACCGACAGTTTCTGCCCAATGTAGAGGTTGTAGCCATTACCGATCTTGACGTTGAACAGGCCAATAGAGTTGCCCAGCAACAGGAGATTGCGACTGTTGCTAAAAGCCCGACCGAGCTATTTGAATTAGACTCTGTCGATATAGCCATCATTCTTACCCCGCCCAATACTCATTTTCAGCTAGCAATGGAAGCGTTGGAAAACGAGAAAAATGTTCTGGTTGAAAAACCAATTGCGTTTTCCGTGGCCGACGCCAAACAATTAATTGGGCTGGCCGAAAGTAAAGGCAAAAGTTTAGCGGCCAACCTCATTTTACGTTACCACCCATTTCACCAACAGATAAAGAAAGTCATTGAGGAGGGAAAATTTGGGCAACTGAAAGAAATCGTTACCCACGCCCTGATGGCGGGGTACCCCGAGGATCATTGGTATTGGGACAGTAGTACCAGCGGCGGATTCTTCTTAAATACCTACTGTCATTTTATCGACCTTTACAACTATATTGTCGGGGAGAAGCCGATCGAATTTCATTGCCAACAAAAACCTGGTCATGCTCATCTCATTGAGCTTGATTTCCCTACCGTTAAAGCGACTCTTTCGGCAAATCTAGATGTCAGTAACCAACAAGAATCAGTTGAGACAAAGTATCTATTTGAAAGGGGCACTATCACAACATTTGGTTGGTTACCCGAGCGAATGATTATTTCCGATGGGAAAAGTCAGTATGAACTTGACGACGACCAAACCAAAGACTATCGCTACAAGCAGCTCTTAGCCAACGTCGTGAGTGACCTAATTCAACGGAGTTCCGACCCAACTATTACCTCTCGGGTTAATCACGACGTATTACTGGAAAGTGTTCGACAGCCATTGTTGGTTTCTTCTCGAGTAAAATAGCCGAACATTTCTCTTAGTCAATTGGCCTTGTTATGATAAATCCTGGAGGGATTAGATAGAACCATACGGCGAATTTTCGAAAACTGGTGATGAGTTTATTATTCATCGGCCTGATACGCCGCGGCCGTGGGTAAATTTTGTGACTAACGGCGAGTATGTCGCCCAGATTTCCCAAACGGGCGGCGGTTATTCGTTTGTTGGTGACGCTGGCTACAACCATATTACCCGCAAAATACCGGGCGATGTTGTCATTGAAGATCGGCCAGGTCGCTATATTTATATTCGGGATAACGACAGTGGCGAATTTTGGAGTTTAGGTTGGCAGCCGGTGATGAAAAAGCCTGATCATTTTGAGGCTCGACATGGCATTGGCTACACCGCTATTGAATCAGCTAACAATGGCATCGATGGCTCGGTACTGTTCTTCGTGCCCCAAAGCGATAATTGTGAAATATGGCAAACAAAACTGACTAATTCGGGCGATAAAAGGCGAAATTTGAGCGTTTTCTTTTTCGTCGAGTGGAGTTTGGGTCAGCAAAAAAGCAATTCCCAGGAAGCCAGTTTCAACGATCTTTTTAACCACACCGAATTTAAAAATGATATTATTTTTGCTGGGAAAAGGCATTGGGAAACAGCCAGCGAAACTGGGTTGTTCTGGGACAAAGTGGCTTACTTTGCCCTCGATCATAAAGTTGATAGTTTTGATTGTCAAAAGGACAAGTTTACCGGAGTCTACGGCGACATCATTCGCCCCCAAGCAGTGGTCGACGGTAAATGTTCCCGTAGTCAGGGCTTGGGACATCGGGCTGTCGGCGTTTTGCAAAAAAATATAATCCTTAGTGCTGGCGCCACGACCAATCTCAATGCCATTCTCGGCGCTGTCGAAACCAAGCCTGAATCGAAGAGTTTTAATCAGGCGATGGCAACTGGTGAACGACGAGCCAAAGCGATTGTCGACAAGTATAAACGGCCTGGCGAGATCGACGCCGCCTTCGCCGCAGTTAAAAATTTTTGGAATTCCTACAACGCTAAAACCGTCGCCAAAACCCCCGAAGAAGCCTTCGATATTTCGTTTAACTACTGGAATAAGTATCAGGCCTGGGTGACTGCCAATTGGTCGTTGATGGACTCGTATTACATCGGCGGTGGCTCGGCAACGATCGGTTTTCGCGATATGTGCCAACACATTATCGGCGTTATGCCAAACGACATTGTTTTGGCCAAACAGCAGCTGAAAAACCTGCTTGGTTTCCAACTCAAGGAGGGACGAACGGTTCATAATTGGGACAAGCTAACCCGCGAAGGAAAGGTCACTAATCACTCTGACGATCCGCAGTGGCTGGTGCTTTCGGCGATTTTCTTTTTGAAGGAAACTGGTGATTTAGGATTCCTAAAAGAGACGATACCCTACTATGATTCCGGTTCGGGCACGGTTTTACAGCATTTAATCAGGGCGATTGAGTATAGTTTGAAGCATCTGTCGCCACGACACCTGCCGTATCGTTTGACTGCCGACTGGAACGACGCTTTCAACCCCGAGCGTCAGGGCGGGGGTGAGTCGCAGATGGTCGCCTGCCAGATCTGTTACAACTTGCGAGAAATGGCACCAATTTTGGAAGGTGTCGGTGAGCACGCTCTGGTGGCCAAGTATCAACAGACTTACGACAAGATTAAAGACTCGATCAATAAATACTTTTGGGACGGCTCGTGGTATATCCGTTCCACGACTAATTCCGGCTCCCCGCTTGGGTCAAAAAAGAATCGCTATCAAAAAATTGATATCAGTGCCCAAACTTGGGCGGTCCTCTCGGGCGTGGCCGACGAAAAGCGGGGCATAAAAGCGATGGATGCGGTTTGGAAACGGCTCAACACCAAATACGGCCCAGCGATTTTCCTGCCGGCCTTTCAGCACCCGGAGGAAAAATACGGCGTCATTTCACAGTTTGCCCCGGGCACGAAAGAAAACGGCGCCATTTTCAACCATCCGGTTTCATGGGCAGTGATCGCTGAAGCAATGCTTGGCCGCGGTGATCAGGCTTTCAAGTTTTGGCAAGAAACTAATTTTACTTACCGCGTGGCAGATCCGGAAATTTATAGAATCGAGCCGTATGTCTACGCCGAATTTGTTTACGGACCAGAACATCCGGAATTTGGTCGCGGTTCTTTTGCTTGGGCGACCGGCTCGGCTTCCTGGTTCTGGCGAGGCTGTCTCGATTATATTCTCGGCGTTCAGCCGGTTCTGGGTGGACTGAAAATTGATCCTTGCTTACCCAAAGATTGGCGGCAGGTCGAAGTGACGCGACGGTTCCGCGACGCCGATTATCACATTCGTATACTCAACCCTTTTCGAGTTTCCAAAGGCATCGACCGGATTATTGTTGACGGCGTCCGCCTGACCGGCAATGTCATTCGCCCGTTCGCCGGCGGCAGCCATTTTGTGGAAGTGACTTTAGGCTGACGAGCGTCAAAGTTTCAAGTCTGAAGGCTCAAGTCTGAATTAAGTCTTAAGTTAAAAGTCTTAGGTGTCTCGATTCCAAAACTTGATACTTGTTACCTTAGCTTTAAATCAGACTTCAGACTTGTCGCTTTAGCCTTGATAGCTAGACTTCGGATTTTCGCCTTTAGACTTCAGTAAATCTGGCCTAAAACCCTTGACTTATACCGCTGTATATGGTATAGTTTCCTTGATTTGGCGAGTGGTCGTTGAATCAAGAGATCTTCCGTGCCAGTTTGGGCGGACGATAAAAGAAAAACAATGGTATTTTTACAAAAAGGAACACTTCGTTGCGAACTCAGCCTTGAAGCCGTCATCAACCGAAAGTGGTTGGAACTGACGCCAAACGGCTACAAGCAACTACCCTGCCCATTTCACATCCAGCTCGGCCAAGACCAGAAATCAGCCGATTTCTGGCTCGTGGTTCAGTTCATGAAAAACTACGATCTCAGCGAGATCGAAGGGGTCAGAGCAGGTCGGTGGCGATTTGCCTTCACGGTCGTTGGCGATGGTCCCACGTGTGGACTTTACCACCAGGAATCTCTGACGGCACTCGTCGACAGGACAAGGGGCTACAACAAAGATGGCTCAATCGACACCGAAGTTGAGGTTGTGTCGAATGACCTGGAAGCGATTAAGAATTTCTGTCTCGACCTGAGACGTGGCAATGTTGAGCCTAACCAAGGCGACGCCTGGGACAGCTGGTAGGAGACAACCTAACCCCTGAACACCGGCGGCGGACGTGCATAAGCACCTCCGCCGCTCTTTTTTACTTAAAAATATCGTTTATGTCGAGAGCGGGGGAGATTAACTGGGGTTGGCTTTGGCTAACCTGATCCGCCTCGAGATATTGTTGTAGTAACAGGTAAGACACCAGAGTTAGCAACAGAAAGAACACTAGGGCGTAGACCAGTACTCCGGGGTGTTCCTTGTCTTGAATCATCACAACAACTAGACTACAGCAAGTGATGGTTATAACCAAGTCTAATCCCCTCAAACTGATCGACCCGATTGAAAAGTTGCCCGGTGTCGGCGAGTTTTTGGGCAAAAAATTGGGAAATCTTGGCGTCATCACAATCAAAGACTTGCTCGAATTGATTCCAAACCGTCTAGAAGATCGGTCGCAATTAGTGCCGATTAGTCGGCTGTCAGTCAAAATACCAAGCGTCATCACCGGAGTTATTGAGTCCGTCCACAGTCGTCGTAGTCAGCGTGGAGTACTAATTGTCCAGGCCAATATCCGTGACGATTCAGGAAAAATCAACGCCCTGTGGTTTAATCAACGCTACTTAATGGGTCAGCTGAAAATCGGGTTGGAGGTACTGCTTTTTGGCGAAAAGCGAATCGCTCCGAGCTTAGGCAACCCGTTTTTTGTTAAAAAATTGATCAACAACTTGGAAGTAACGCCGATCTATCCGATGACGGCCGGTTTGTATCAGGCAACGATTCGGCGACTGATCGCAGGCGCTCGACCGCTGATTAGCCAGTTTAAAGACATTGTGCCGGAGAGCTTTCGTCGCGATGGGCTCCTGCCAAGTCGCGCTGTTGCCATTGACGCCGTTCACTTTGCCACCGACACAAGCGCTCTCGAAGGGGCGCGTCAGTTGCTAGCATTGGAAGAATTATTGGTTTTATCGACGCAAGTCTTGCTGGCCAAAAAAGAGCGTCTTGCCCTTCGGGTAGAAAAATTTGATATCAATGCCGAAGAATTGAAAAAAGTTGTGGCAACTCTGCCCTTCAAACTAACCGACGGCCAGCGCCGCGCCAGCTGGCAGATTATTCAAGACTTATCGCTCGACCACCCGATGTATCGCCTGCTTTACGGCGAAGTGGGCAGTGGCAAGACGGCAGTGGCGATGATCGCCGGCGCGGCTATTTATCAAAATCATCGGCAGGTGATTTGGCTCAATCCCACCACTATTTTAGCAACACAACAAGCAGAAACCCTCCGTCAAATGCTGTCACCGTTGGGTCTAAAAATCGCCTTAATCACCGGCACGACCAAAGACGATCACATCGACGCCGATATTATCGTCGGTACTCACGCTCTGCTGGAGCCAAAAATTAAATTCAAAAATTTGGGACTAATTATTATCGATGAGCAACATCGTTTTGGCGTCGAACAACGGCAGACCGTTTTAGCTCGCTTTCCCACCACTCATTTATTAATGATGAGCGCCACTCCAATCCCCCGGAGCTTAGCTCAAAGTTTGTTCGGCTATTTGGATATTACTTACTTGCTCGATAAACCTGTCCATCAAAAACCAGTTACGACGGTGGTGTTTGATGAAAATGGTCGGCCAGAAGTAGAGAAAAAAATTGAGCAAAGAATCAACGCCGGCCAGCCAGGATTTGTCATCTGTCCGCTGATTAATGAATCGGCCGTCAGCTCTCCGACGCTGTTCACAGCCGAGCGAAAAGCGGTGACCGCCGAAGAGCATCGGCTGAAAAAGCGATTTCCCGCCGCTCGCATTGGTGTCGTCCACGGCCGGATCAAAAGCGATGAGCGGGAGAAGATTATAAAGAAATTTAAAACCGGTTCGATTGATATTTTACTGTCGACGACAGTAGTAGAGGTCGGCATCGACAATCCGCTGGCGACTTGGATTTTGATTGAAGAAGCTGATCGGTTTGGGCTAGCAACATTACATCAGCTCCGCGGACGCGTTGGCCGCGGCGAACGAGAATCGGTTTGCTATCTCGCCCAATCAGTCGATACTCCAGTGGCTCGGGAGCGTCTAGCCGTATTGGTTAAAACCAATAACGGTCTGGAGATAGCTGAAGCCGATTTAGAGCTGCGCGGTCCGGGCGAATTGGTTGGCGTCGAGCAGAGCGGTCTGCCGCAACTAAAATATGCCTCATTAACAGACGCTTCAGCAATTAAAACCGCATTCACTGCCACCGAGCAAATTTTGGCCACCGGACTCGACAGTTATCCCGAATTGGCGCGTGTTGTGCTACAACATAAAGATGGTAAAACGCGCTCTTGAGAACCAGCTCGGCGGTAATATTGGCTGGGTTTTGGTGATGTTGCTAGTGGCTGGGTCGAGTTTTTTGCTCGGAACATCGGTCAACAACAAATCTGGCCAGCAATCGACGATCGTTGAATCAGATGTCCCAACCCAATCGGTCATCAGCGAAATTAGCAGCTCCCTGCAAAACCCCGCCCCAGCCGCTTCATCGGCAAAAAACGATACCACCTCGCCAGCGGCACCGGTTACCGGCCTGGTTAATATCAACACCGCCTCGCTCGGCGAACTTGACACTTTGCCCGGAATTGGCCCGGCTTATGCCCAAGCAATCATTAATTATCGCACCACCAACGGCCCGTTCGTGAGAATCGAGGATATTGAAAAGGTAAAAGGCATCGGCCCAAAGACTTTTGAGAAAATGAAAAGCCGGATTACGATTTAATGGCCGTCTTGTTTTTCAAGACGGCCATGGTCATCGGTTGATATTAGCGAAATATGGGCGTAAACACCTGCAAGAGGTTCAGTACAAAGCTGCCAACAATGCCAATACCTATTAGCCACATCGCCAACCTAAGAAACCAGTCTTTTACCCCATGAACGGAGTAGAAATCATACGTATAGACTGCCACCCCGAGCAGAAACACGGCGATAGTGATACCCACAAGCGTTGCATACAACATAATGTTCACCTGAATCAGGATCATCATACAACTTTCTTACGAAGCATCAAGACCGAGACTACATTTTCCACTCGGTTTCTGGTAAACTAACTGGGTCTTAGCCGGGATGGCGAAATGCTCCCAAGTCGTTTCGACACCCCGGCAAGATAGAATTTGCCTGGGTGTCGAAATGGTAGACGAGCTAGATTTAGGATCTAGTGTCCGTAAGGACGTGGAGGTTCGAGTCCTCTCCCAGGCACGAATACAGGTCTCAAAGAGTAGGTCCAAAAAAAGACCCCTCGCATATCGCTACGCCAAGGGTCAGATTGACTTTGAGGCATTGTCCTAAACCCGGTGTTCCAGGCACCATGTTCTGGCGTTCTGAAACATTCGAAGCCACGGGGAAGCCTCGAGGCATTTCCATGAACTTGGCTTCCAAGGCCACTGCCACAAACGGAAACAACGTTCTGGATGAGGCATCATCGCAAGATGACGTCCGTCCAGAGAGCACAGAGCCGTAATCCCGAGTGGTGAGCCATTCGGATTGTATGGATACACCTCCGTTCGATCGCCGCATGGATCGATGAATGCGAGAGGCGAGAGCTTGCGTTCCGATACCTCCTGCGCGACCGACTGGTCCGGATAGACCAGCAGACCTTCACCATGAGCGACCCATACTCCGAGCTTCGTTCCTTCCATACCGGCAAGAAGCACTGACGGGCTAGGCAGAACTTCCACCTGCACCCATCGAGACTCAAACCGACCCGAAG
>ERZ1292629.746-Hain-H43-01um-R1-746-length-35613-cov-20_pt1 | contig 35613 bp, 55 predicted proteins | sample MGYA00564399_ERZ1292629 | MGnify/ENA primary metagenome ERZ1292629 (study PRJEB36523, sample SAMEA6512636) | groundwater metagenome | collected 2019-01-08 | study: AquaDiva: Metagenomics assemblies of 32 groundwater samples
TTGCGGTTAAAGTTCCAAACGTAACGTATGCCGCGCCATCAACATCATAAGCTTGCAATAACGCTGTATTTCCTGCCAATAATGCTGTTTTAATTGATTGACCCGCTGAAACAACAATATCGTTTGCGCCAGTTGTATTTCCAACAGCCAATATTTCAGATAATGTATCAGAACCAGCTGAATGCTCTATAACAAAAGCCGTTGTTGCTAGTTTTGTCGAATTATCACCAGGTGCCTGCGTTACGCCTGTAACATCACCACTTAATGCAAATGACGGAGTATTGTTTGCGGTTAAAGTTCCAAACGTAACGTATGCCGCGCCATCAACATCATAAGCTTGTAATAATGCTGTGTTTCCTGCTAATAATGCTGTTTTAATTGATCGGCTTGCTGAAACAACAATATCAAATGCATGCTCAACTGGACTCCATGAAATTGTTCCTTCGGTTGTTGGAACGCCAGTAGGTGCAATATTATATGAACGATAATTTTCAGCAGTTATTGCGGCAAAATTACTAACTTGTGTCATTGTAATTCTATTAGCAGTTATCCCACCAATATCAGTTTCTAACTGCATTGTACTTGATGCTGCACCGGCTAATGTTAAATCATTAATTTTCTTTTCGGTTGTTGGAGTTGTCATTTAATTCTCCTAATTACGGATAAAATGAATCCGCTGTTATACGTTTACCACCACTCGCTGTAATCCGTTGATTAGCATTTGTATCAATACGATAAGTGACTGATGTAGGAGGAAGTCCCCCTGTTTTATTAAATTCTTCACAATATAAATCTCTATATAAATTTACAAAAGCTAATAATGCATTATACAAGTTATCAAACATAAAAATCCTTACGAATAAAATGCTATTGATAAATCAGATGTATTTCTTGATACAATACTTAATGTTGTAACACCTGTAATATCAATTTGTGAAAAAACCTGCATCGATGACGATTGTGTTAATTCAGCCGTTGTTGGCAATACAGCGGTCGTATCTTTTGCAATAAAATAATAATCACTTGCAGAAATAATTGCTATATGCGCATTCGTTGGGACAGTTACAGATTTTGCAACTCCTGCTTGTAATATACAATTATATATATCCTCTGAAAAACGTGGACAATATGTCGGCTGACCAAACGCATCTCTTTTAATTTTAAATTCTATCATAATAATTTCCTTAATTAACTTATTCTGTTTACATAACCACCGATATTGATAGTGTTGGCTACACTAGCATATGCTGTTACAACTAATGATGTTGTTAATACCAAACCATTAACTATAATTTCCATGCCACTTTTCGAAGGAATTTGAACAATGATTAAATCATCTGGTGAAGTAACTCCACCAAATTCAATAAACAATGTTCTAGTAAGAACATCTGTATTAGTAGCATATAAAAATATTTCATCTTTTGAAATAGATGCTGTATGAATTTCTGTGCCAGGACTTGCTACTGCAACAACCTTTATTAATCTACCACCTGTAGATCCGCTTAATATTTCTTTTGTAATTCCTCTAGCCATAATATCACCTATAATTTAATAATTGCATTAAAAAACACTGTTGGTTGCATATTGTTATGTGCAGTACCACTTCCTGTACTTCCAGTTGTTGGAGAATCAAATATACCATCGGAACTACCTTTTCTATCACCATTACCTGGAGCGTACATTGCAAACGTACCTTGCGCGAATGGAGGATGTGTATGTGCTGGTAATTCTGCTATGCTTAATGTATGCGTTTCTTCTCCAACGGTTACGCCGTTAACTCTCGATGTCAAACCAGACCCTGCGCCTGCAACTCCAATAGCACGGCCTAATGATAATGGTAAAGTTATTGTTTTATTTGCATTAAAATCTACTAATGCTGATACCCCGCGGCCAGTTGATACTGGTGCTTGTGCATCCGCCATACTATTCCAAAGTAGTACGAATAAATTTTGTGTATCTGAATTCGCTCTATTGGTTGCACCCGAAGATGCATTACCAATCGTACCATCATTAAGAAGGACATATCCAGTTGGCGCCGTAGTTCCTACATACGGAAAAATAGTACCTGTTGGAATTACAAGTTCAGCTGCTATAATTGCATTAATTTGTTGTATCGCATATATCAATTCATCATTAACAGTCGTGGCACCATTGTTTGCGCTAAAATGCCCAACAATATCAGAACCAGGTGCGGCCTGAAGATTAGATATTAATTCAGATCGTAATGTATTTACTGTAGCATCTTCCTCTAATTCAGCTGCGAAAAAAGATGTGCCAAGAGAATTCATTTGCCAATATTGATTGGCTGATAAAACAGGAAGATAATGATCTTTTGTGTCGTTTATCGTTGATGAATAGTTATAAAAAACACCTCTTTTTGATATTAAAGCATTTATATCTTGAGCAATCATTAATTGTTCATTTATATCAGTATCAACATCTTCTGATCTAAATGGAGAATTAAGGCTATAAATAGCAGTTCTACCCAATGATTTTGTTCTAACAATTGTAATTATATCATTTAATGTAGCACCTGTTGCTAATGTAACGGTAAACCCATTAGCATTTCCAACATTAGTAACGGCATAATCTACATGCAGTTGTAATATATCACCGCTATCATTACCGGTTGATCCTGTTGAACGTTGATAAACACTAACATCATCGTCCGAATAAATAGGAAAATTTGTTGTGAACACAGTTTGACCGCTTGTGGCTATTGCGCTAACAATAGGGCTATTTGTGTTAATACTAATTGCTGTCATGTATCAATCCTTCTGTTGATCATATTATACACCCACTGCGCTCAATGGATTAACAAAATATTGAGGTTCATCATGTTTAGTTAATTGCCTCTGTTGTTCTTCTAATGAGCCTGGAAATAACTTTTCTTGTAACCCCCATAAAATGAAATAGTTCAATGCCAATCTTGTGTATATTAAATTAACACCAGGAATATTACCCTTAGCAAAATTAAAAGCTAATTTTGAGGCAAAATGTCCTTTTATTGGAGATTGTACAATTTTTAACGCTTTATCAGCATTATTAAAAAATGCACCTGTTTGATCGAATAGTGGCGAATCACCAAATGTCTGTTGACCAGCTAATGAACCTAATAGTTCTCCGGCAATTCCAAAGGCACCTAACGATGATTTTGCCCAGGTGGACACTTTTGTGATATCTGGCGGTTCTCGTCCCTCAGCTAAGTTAATCGCTGTTTGTGATATATATCCGGTTATCATATTACCTGCAATTAAAAGACCTAATTGAGGCATAGCGTTCTTTAGTGCATTTACTTTTGGTTTAAATCCTTGTGCCTCTAAAACACCTGATAATGTTCTGCCCAATACTCGTCTTGTATTTGCAAATGCCCATGAGTGAAATTGTGTTAATAATTTGATCATCGATCCAGCTAAAGTACCTGGTCTTGATCCGAATCTTAAGGCGGATGTTTCTGCGATATCGCGTGATAAATACACAAACGACGATCGATCGCTCATAAGAGCAATTAATTTTCTTCTGATATTCGTTCTAGCGTCGTCATATTCTGGCTTTGTTAAATCTTTTACATTTTTATTTAACAAACCCGCAATTGTTTCTTTTGAATAATTAGATAAAGCATCATCCGGCGTGATGAATTTTCTATTATCTGATGCTATGGTTGGGTTTTTACGCATAACATCCCATTCTTTATCAGTTACACCATATTGTTCTAACATTTTTTTAACAGAAGGTGTTAATTCATCAAATGAATTTTTAGACTCTTGAAATAATCCACGGGCGGTATCTTCAATAATACCTGAACTTAACATTTTATCTTGCCAGTGTAATAAATTTAAAGAGAAAAATTTCTGTAATAATTTTGTTTGAAAACCAGTTGCACCATCAAGTGTAGAAAATCTTGATGTTATTTGACCGGTTAGTGTTTTAGCCCAATGTCCAATTATATCATATCGTTCTTTTGTAGCATTAGTATTCATGGATCTAAAAAAATTGCTTAATGCATCATAACCTGCTTCTAATGAGTTTTTATTAAAATCTTTTGCTTGAGCTGCTGCATATGCAACAAGATCATTAAATGCGGGCGCAATTGAACTACCCAAGCGAGTAATTGATTGATATGCAACAATAGAATTTGTAATATTATTTGTTGTATTATTTACAGGAATAGCTGCTCGCCCCGTTAATTCATCAAAAAGTAATCGTTGCTTATTTATAGCATTAATCATTTTTTCATTAGACTTTACAGTTTTATCTTTTTGTAATATATCTAAAACAGAATTAAATACTTGATACGGTGATGTGCTCCAATCTTCAGCCAACGCCTGCATTCTAGCACCTTTATCAATTGTATTTTCAATCATATCGAAAAAATCACCATATCCATATATCGTGTTAGCTTTATAAAAATTATATCCATCTTTATAAAATATTTTCCTAGATGCCCCTCCTTTCACTCCTAACGCTCCAAATGTTCTGATATCTTCTAATTTTGCATTTCTTTTTATTGGATTATATACTGTTTGATTATCAAAAGCGGAACGCATAAATTCATCAACATCTATTGTTCCATTTTTGAATGTTTTATCATGGTTAATCAATTGTAACTCGGTATCTTTCCAACGTTTATACGCTAATTCTCGTTCGTTATCATAATTAAAAATATTATTTTTCCTATATGCAATACGTTCTGCTAAAGTATCATGCGTATGTAACATTTTCTCTGGATCACGATGAAAAGATGCAATAAAATCTTGTGCATCAGCCACAGGAATTCCTAACTTGTTTAATTCAATTCTTATTTGATCATAAATTGGTGTTATTGCCTCTGCCATTAAACGAGCACGTTCATTTTTTGTAGAACCAGCAGAATATAGTTCTTGGGCTAAATCAGCGCCATGTAATTTTTGTGTAAAATCATCCAATACGCCTTTCTCTTTTAAAGCATATTTCATTTTACCCAAATAATCACCCACATATGTTTTTTGTTTTAATTGAGTCGAAACTCCACGTGCACCTTTTCGATCGCTCACTATACCAGATACTGATGCTTTTACTCCTTTTGCAAAATCTTTTGGATCTTTAAAATTACTTTTAATAAAATCTACTTTTTTATTAACCAAAAGTGCCTTTCGTAATTCATTTGCAATTTGAATTTTTTTGTTATCTGCATGTTCATTAAATAAATCTTGAAACACATTGCGTAATGCCATGTCTTCATCAGCAATTCCGTCTATACGTTTTTGATCAACTCTGCTAGCAATATCTTTTAATAATTCAGTTTTATCAGATTTTGACAATTTATCTGAAATTGCCTCAACTAATCCACTGATACAAGCATTATTTTTATATGTATTATAACGATCAGTTGCCATAATTATTTAATCCCTAAACAATTTTTTACACCATCAATAAATTCTTTTTGCGCATCAATTGTAGTTGCAATTTTGTCCGCTGATTCTTTAAACTTTAACATTTCAGATGATAAATTTTCTTTTATATTATCGAAATCTTTTTTAATATTATCCGCGTTTTCTAATGTTATTTTACGTATTTCTTGCTCAGAAGACAATTCAAATTCCTTATCATCATTAGTGTTGAAATCAGTCGCATTATTTGGTTTTTTTAAATCATCGAAAAATGTTTTTGCTTCATTTAATGGTACATCCGCGGACAAATTTGATTTCATATCTATAAGATCGTTATGATTTTCTAATTGTTGTGATAAAGATGCTCTATCACTTTTAAGATTTTCTAACTCTTCTTCATCTGTAATAGTTGGAATTTTATCATCAATTTTTTTTATCGTATCATCAATTATATCTCTCTGAGATTTCATACGATTTATCAAATCATCATTTTCACCACTATTCCGTTTAATTTGATTTTCAATATCACTTTGCTTTTCAAAAAATGCTTTTTTTGCATATTCTCCCATGTTTGGAACAACATCATTCTCAAGTTGACTAATAGCTGCCGTTACCATAGCTTGATGTGCTTCTGGTGTTACAGGAGAATCATAAAACTCCTCTCCTTTTTGCATGTCTTTAGCAAAAGATGATTTTAATTTTGGTAAATATGCTCCAATACCTGCTCCTAATAAACCACCTGATAATGCAGAATAAAATATCTGTGTTGCATCGGTTGGTTCTTGAAACATTTTAGATTTTGCATAATCTAAACCACCTAAACTTCCTCCAATTAAGCCACCCTCAATTCCATATTTAAGTGCACTACCGGCTCTTATACTATCTTTTATAATTGGAATTGAATTAATTACCATTTCAGCAGCACCACTTGCTTCAATGGGTGCACCTAATAATGTATAAATTGGCGCATCTACAGCGGTTCCCGCAAAAGATACTCCAATTCTAGCCATACTTGAAAGTGCCGAATCATCTGTACGCGATGATATGTCTTGGTATTCTGCATCTTTATCATGCTGATCGGCCAATAATTTTGCTAAATTAACAGTAATACCACCTTTTGCTTTTTCGCTTAAATCTTTGCGATAATACGGACTTTTTTTCCAATCATCTTCTGATAAAAATTGTGGTTCAGCAGCAAGGAAATTTTTAACATTAGGATTACCAAAACTAAGAATATTATCCAAGCTAAATAAATTTGGATGATTTTGAACAAATTGTGTTTTTGATAATTTTGTTCCAAAATTTTCTGCTGTTGCAGATGCAACTTTTAATGCATCATATGGCAATGTTGCTTGCCGACTAAAATCTTTTGGTAAAATATTTAATAATTCCGATGGTTCAACATTGGCATCAATATTTGCAATAAATGGATTCCCATGCTCCTCAGGAGCATACAAAGGTGCACTGTTAAATATATTACTCATTGAGCGCCACCCGTTGCTTTATTTAATTTTTTCAATTCATCAATCAAATTTTCTTTATTAGATGTTTTGAATTTCGGAGTATACCTAGTTACGTCAAATGCTTTAGTTATTCTCGATAATATGTGTTTGTTTTGTAATTGTATATTTAATTTGGAACCAGGTTTTTCAGAATCTGACCATTCAAACTCATATCGTTTTCCAGTTCCTTTTACAATGGGTGAAATTCCATTTGCATCTACCCAATATAAGCCACGATCACCTGTCATTGTTGCCCAATGGCCATTATTAATAGATAATTTATCAGCCCTTGCAATATCTTCAGCACGTTCATCATTTTGATTAATTCTATTGAGTGGTTCAAATTCTACATTAGTCATATTAGGATTAAGATTTAGCATAACATTACGAGCAGTTTCTAGGCTAATATTTGATGGGATTCGCGCATTTCCACTAATTCCACTATATCGATTGTAAATGATAGCATTGGCAATTTCTTTAGTAGCCAATTTTGCATCTATTAAATTATTTTGCAATGCATATCCCATAGCGCCACGCGCTACGGTATCTACTAAACTTGATCGATGTTTGTTTGCTGATACAGTATTATTAGGAACTGTTTGAAAATATGTTCCTAATGCAGTTTGTGCATACGAATAAAAATCAGAAGGTGTCATTCCTTTATTTGAAATTTCATCGTGCAATAATTTTGTTGGTGTATTTAATGAACTATAAATAGTTGGTAATAAAATCGCTGAATTAATCATGGATGGCGAATTTAACCCATAAAGATTAATAACATTTGAAGGCACACCAAGTTTTGCTAAATCTTTAATTGCGACATTACTATAACTTCCATAACTTCTAACAATATTATCGACCAAATCTTGTTGTACTTTAGGATCGCCAGTGGAATACAACGATCCCAAAGTTTGTCTATCATCTTGTGTTAAAACGCTTAATTGATCTTCAGTTGCACCCATGGCTCTCTGTAATGATGCCATACTATTTATTTTTGTTTGTTTTTCTAATTGATTTAATGCTAACTGTTTTTGATTATCAGTTAAATCATTTGAATTATTTATCTCCTGATATGCATTACTTCGCTTTATATTATCAACTGCTGATAAAACTGATGGTGAATTTTCAGTGTATAGTGCTGGATCTTTATAAAATTGTTTTCTTGCATTGTTTAAATAAGATTTTAATGCTTCTAGTTTTTGTGTCTTATAAACAAAATCAGGATCAGACGGATCTACTTTCGTATCATTTAATGTACTCTGACTTAATGCAAAATTACTATATTCTAATTGTGATCTTGCCGTAGCCGTATCTTGCGTTAACATGGAGGCTTTTAAATAATTCTGCCCATGTTCTGGATCACTTCTTAATGCCTGTGTTGCTATATTTGAATCAAGATTGCCGCCATGCAGTTGAACGGTTAAGTTTTGACTCATTTTCCTATCAAGATCAGCATCGGACTCAGAAGAACGGCTTATTAATCGTCCTTCATATTCATTAACATATTTCTCTAATGAATCACTTTCAAGTGGTGTTAATTCGCCCGATTTTTTTGCTGAATTAATTTGATCAAAAGCATCTAATCTATTTCCAGATGAAACAAGTTTTTGTATTTTTCCTTGCCATCCATCCATCTTAACTTTTTGTCTTAATGGTGCCATGGTAGAATAATATTTATCACTAGAAACCTTTCCTAATGCCGTTAATAATTTCCAATGATTATCTAATTGATCAATGACTTTATTTGCTGCATCAATATTCCCTGAAAATGCTAAGTTTTGTGCTGCTAATCCATTTTGTTGAGTAGCCGTATCAAGTGCTGCTTTTTGTTTGTTTTGAATTATTGTTGCGTTATCACGTAATAATGATACTTGTGCCGAACCCGCAGAAAGTGCAAGTTGATTTTTAGCTTGTTCTTTGAATACCGGTAACATATTTTGAAAATATGATGTTGACCAAGCATTTAAAGATTTTTGAAAATTAGCAAATGAATTTTCATCTAATCCACCATTTGGATTTGCAGCAGATTTTGGATTTGACCATTGTGCATGTAATGCTTGAACTTTTGTAGTTATATCAGTCGATATAGTTGCCTGTTGTGATTGAATTGCTGCTTCTCGTTCAGCAATTGCGATTGGACTAATAGGAGTTCCATTATTTAAATATTCTTTAGGATAAGATTTTGCCGCTTGAATTCCTTGCTCTTCTAAAACAGATTCACCAATGCTTGCAGCAGTTCTACCTAAATTGGATAAGAATTTGTTTTGAGCCGTGGCCGTACCATAAACATCTTGTACAGGTGTTGGTTCTATTTGTGCATTAACTTCAAATTGTTTTTGTATTGGCATTTTTAAACCTATAAAAAGAATGATCCAATAGTAAATATATCTTTTCCAAAATCTAATACTGTATTAAATTTATCTGCTTGTGCTTGAGCATGTATCGCATTTATTTGATTTCTAGCGGCTTCTTTTTTCAATAATATATTAAAATCACTCACTCGATCAGCATTAATAGCAGTTTGGAATGATTGTTCATTTGCCGCCTTAAAAGAACCACTTGCTGTTGAAATTCCACGGGCAGATGCTTGAACGATAGATGAACCTATCATAGTATCTAACTGTTTACTACGTTGAATAGATTGTTCATTTGCTTGTGCTTTCTCTGCTTCTAATTGTCTATTTATTTCAGCTTTTTGAGCAGCTTCACCACGACCTATATTGCCGATTTGCATTGCTGTTAAAACACCCAAACCACCACCTAAAATTCCTCCTTCAACATTAGTTTGTGTTTGACTAGTTTTTCCACCCATATTTTCACCTTAGTTTATCTGAACTATAAATTGAATTGCCCTAATAAATAACGCAAATGGAACCACCTGACTTATTGTAATCGTTTGATACACATCCCAACCCGCCATAATATCTAATTTTGAAAATCCGCTTACCGGAATAGGAAGTGAATCAAAAGTGCTTGAATCAGCTGTTAATTCAGGTATTTGCTCATTATTTATGGTTAAACCAAGCGTTTCAAAATAATCTAATATGACCGTTCTATACATTTTTGGCAAGTAGAATATATCGCCCTCTTGAGTTTGAATGTTAATTGGTAATGGTATTAATATTGGTACTATTTCTATTCCAACCGAATAATTAGTAAAATTTGGTTGATTTGTATTTGCTGTAATTGAACCCGATGATACGATAAATTTACCATAATAAAATCCATCTGCGGTTAATTGTACTGTCTCTCCTTCTAACACACTTAAACCCGTTATAGTCTTTCCAGGAGTTCCTAACGCCCCACTTATTGTACAATCAGTATATGAGTCAAAATTCAATTTTTCTACATAGAATTTTTTAACAGAATTAATCGTTCTTTCAACAATAAAATAAATATCATCTTGTGATGCAGCGACATGTCTAAAATAATGATCACCACTTTCACTTGTATGTGCGGGTGTCCATGCATTTACATCTTCAGATTTTAACGATTGCAAAATTGCTAAAGTTCCATCAGCATTTACGACAATTAGATATAATCCATTATCATCAGTTGGATTTCTGAATGTTTCAATAGAAACAGGTTGTTTTATTAAATGTTGTGATTGTATACTAATATCTTTAGGAGAATATGATTCAACCTCTACACTAAATATTAATGAATTAATAATTTTTCCGCCCTCATCTACATATATTATTTGTTCATCAAAATATACTGGCTGAACATATCCAATTCCATTATTACTTTGGGTTGATAATGATATATTTGTTGGTGTTATTCCAGACGAATCAAGTTGATCTGTAGCTGATACGTTGGCTGTTGAAAATACAAACATATTTTTAACACCCAATATATACCTTATTATGTTTGTTTTACCTGTTGTTACAAACGCTGATACTCCATATTCTGGATCATTTGAAGAATCATCAAAATCAAAAAAATTAGCTGCTCCAGATTTTGACGACCATATACCAGATGGTAATGATGGTAATGCCGCTAACCATAATCTATTTTGATAAAATCCAACGGATGCAGGATAACCAGATCTTAATGTATTTATTTTATTATTGAATATGGGTTCTGTTAATACTGCTTCTGTTCCTGGAAACGGATCAGTATTTTTAAATACATCAATAATAGTACCTAATACTTGTGTTGCGCTTACAAAAGATGTAATGCGCATTGTTCCCTCGTTTCCTATAAATATACCACCTACATAATTATCAGAAAATTGGAATAGAGTTGATCCGTATACATTCCAAACTTGCGCTGTAGAGTTAAATATATAATATGTTGAATCAGAATTGTTTAAAACAACAGAGTTATTTGCTGGCGCTGTATCTGTTGATGATCCATTTGGATTTCTAACCCATACCGTTGGTGATTTTTGTAAAATATCACCTTTTTCTATTGCAACACCACCTAAAGTACCATTTGCACCCGTATGTATATATCGATCGCCCGTCGTAATAACTATGGGTGTATTATTTATCATATCAACCATAGATATAATAGCCGGATATGTTAATGTTGAATCAATGGTTAATGGTACTGATGTATTAAAAGCATGTGAACCCGTTCCTAGTTTAAACATAACATGATCATAATTGTCTAAAAAATCATAGGTTGGTTCATTTTTAAATGCTATTTTTTCATAAGCAAAAGTTGATGGCGATGTTTCCAAGAATAATTTATGGGGAATCACATCAGGATGCACAGATATTAATACATTATCTGATTGTGATGTTCGTACATTAATTATTTGAGCGGCTGTATAAGGCGAAGTTACGTTAGTTAAAAATACATCATTTGATAGGATTGTAACTTTTAAATCCTCATAAATAACAAGATATTTTGCACCATTAGTAAACTCTAAAACTTCTATTTTGCATTCATCAGAATCCGTGACGGTTGTTAATGCATACACAAAATCTGTGCCAAACCGTTTTTTTAACCCCGTTTGAGGTGTTACTAATAAATTTTCTAGGCTGCGCGCAGCTTTTTTATAACCATCCCAATCATATTTAGCCCATAATCTTTCATCTATCTCGCCTCTTGACCATGATGATTGTGTATATGTAAATGTTGTCACGGTATAATTCCATAATGATGAGTACTATCAATATATCTAACAGTAAAAAAGGGATTATCTATTACTGTCTCATTAGGATGAGCTTGAGAATCAGTTGATAATGCTAACCCATAGTGAAATTCAGCCTTAGCATTTAATTTTTCATACAAACTTTCAGAGGCAGCACCCGATAATGCTAATTCAGAAGCAAGTAAATAAATAAAATATCTTATAAAGTGCGCAGGAAGTAATGTTATTTCTGGTAAAAACCTATATTCAATAAGAGAAATATCAATATTTGAATATAGAAGACTATTTTCATAAATTTGAAATTCATAACTCTCTGGATATATTTTCCAAAGAGATAAATAATCAGGCGGCAATAAATATTTATTTTGCCAATATGAAATATCCGATGTTTGTTTTGTTAATGGAGCAACTTTAGTAGCAAAACGCCAATTATTTGTTGCTAAAACACTTTCTAACAAATCATCAAATGTACTTTCGCCATTTTGGGCAAAAACACCACCATTTACAAACGACGTAATAGGAGCTTTATTCAATAATCCGATGGCACGATTAAATATTTGAATCTTGGTTCGAGCCATAGTTTACTCCTCAAAAAAGTGGGTAGCCAATTATAAATTAGCTACCCAGATTTTATTAGCCAGTATAAGCATTAATATAGTGGGTAACACCATCTATAGTAATCTTAATTTTCTTTGACGATCCGCCCGTTTCTGCCGTTGCTGAAACAAACGATGTACAAGTATTAAGTTCCATAAATGCAGTAGTATTTGGAGCGTATACATACATTACTTCATCCAAAACTGCAGCACCATTATTGGTCATATAGGCCAATTGATGACTACCCGTTACAGCATTAGCCTGATGTGAATCAAGCCATAATGAACATACATGCGATGCAGTAATGGCAGCACTTGCCTCAATTAATGCATACGATGCAGCCATAAAACCACTACCAGCAAACGTACCATCAGCTCGTGCCTGTGCATAAGATCCAATATACGTTGCTCCAGTTGCAGTATATGTGCTATCTAAAACAGCAACGCCCTGAACGCCTCTTACCGATGCTGTTCCACTCGCCTTCATATGAGTTTCGTTATCTAATCCCCATACGCTGCCTGATGTTTTTCCAGATTCCATACGAATTTGGACTGAATAATCATTAGCAGAACCGCCCGTAGGACGCGTATCAAACTTAGCCCAACCTGTTATTTTGTTATATGATGTTTTCGCATCATTTCCAAAAACGTTTGTATCGCCTTTCAAGTTTGAATTTCCAGTGATATCTAATGTTGCGCCCAGCAATGCTGAATCAACATCAGAAAGTGCAATAGAAAACTCTGCAACCGTTACGTTTGTCGTAACGGCTGTTACAACTAATAACGCATAACTATCAGAACCCTTTGCATGTATTACGTCATTAACTCGTAATTCACCAACACCTGCAGTTAAATTCAAAACTAACGAATTGAAATATGCTGACGCCTTAATAGTCGCGATAGTATCTGTAGTGGATACATACGTAAACCATTTTGGCGCTACGTCATTTCCTGTTGCGCTAATTTTTCCCCAACCAGATTTTAAAAAAGCCATAATATACCCCTTAATTATTAAACATAATCTATTTTAACAATGCCCACTGGATCAATTGCAATTGCATTTGCTTTGAAATCGCTTGATACCAAGAAAGATCGATACAGATTTTCAAAACTTACTGTCGTTCTGAAATCAATACCAATAGCAATTCCCATTGCATCAGCATTCCACGAAAATGCACTATGGGTTCCACCAGCAACAGGTATACCACCCTCTGGCATCGTTCCGAAAACATGCCACATATAACCGAACATATCTAAACCGTCTAAAGTTGCACCGTTATCTAACAATGCTTTTTCTGTATAACGTTTATTGATAAATTCGTCATCGGCCAATAGATCTGCTTCGGCTGCTGCATCAACAGCAACGTGCATTCTTCCAGGTGTACGGCTTGAATTTTGTGAATGATATTCATTCATTGTTAAAAACTTTTCATAAGTAAAACCGGTACCGCCAGCAACAATCGCATTGGTTGTTCCGGAAGCAACAAGTGCATTAATCACTTGTTGATCTGCACGACGGCCAATACCCATAGCAAAAGTTTTTGCTAATTCAGTACGTTCATCGAAATTGATTTCCGCTTGTGAAAAAATATCAGACATATCAGACACGTTGTAATTTTGAAGAGTCAACGTAACTTCTGAATAAGTCGTGTCATTCAAATGAACCATATCTTGAATAGCTTTTTGAACAGCCATTGCGGTTCCAATTTTTCTGAATTTTACGGTGCTTCCCACGACATTATTTCTGACGCGTGCTGCATTTCGTAATTTAAAACCTCGATCTTGAAACGTCTGTTTGACAAATGGGTCAAACATCGTTACCGCAGCGGTATTAACATAAATAGACATATAAACCTCGTTATTAATCTAGTTTGACGGAAAAGTTTTTTGCTTTAACGTGTATCTCTAAATCTCGAGGCCTATAAAATAGGGTATCTTTTGATCGCAAGGACGGATCGCGACTACTATATTACCATAATTTTTGATTAATTAAACAACAGTTTGAAAATTATTATTGAGCACTTAAAGCACATCAAGAAGAGTTTGTCACAAATCAAAAGGTGGCCGAAAAAATGATAGGTTTTGATTTGTTAGAGAATTAACTTGAGTTGGCATTGGCACTGAGCCTGGCTTAATGCCAAACTAACAAAAATGACATATAAAAAAAGCGAAAGGCGATTAAATTCGCTTTCGCTTTTTTAAAAAGCGATTTTATCGCCTTTCGCTTCTCTTTGATTTTATTAGACTTTTTGTCCTTAAAAAAGGCGATAAAAACTCTTTCGCCTCTCATAATCAGCTCTGGTGTTGGATTTGGAAATAGAATTGGCATTGGCATTGAGCCAGACTCAATGCCAACTTCGTAGTTTTTTTGTTGAATCTCTATTTAATTTGTTTATCTAAGAGCTCTTTGAAGCGTTTTTCGTATTCTTTTTGTTGAATCTCATCATAAGCTATCTTTTTACCTGTGTATAAATTATTAGCATACTCTGCTTTTAAATCTTCTAATGTTTGCTCTTTATTGATACCAAAGTTAGATTTGGTTGGTTGAATTCCAGTATTGATCGATCTTAATTCGTTCAATAATCGTACATTTGATGCTGTTGGTGTTTTTAACAACTCCTCAATAATACTTGCAGACTGCGGCGTGAGATTGTTTGTCGCCCAAGTCTTCAGCAAGTTTATTTGTTCGTTAGCGTTTTCACCGATTTTTGATAATTCCGATTTAACATCGACAGATTTACTTAAACTTTCAGTAGCAAACTGAGTGAGTATTTTTTGTGCAAACTCTTGAGAGGCTCCTGCTTCTTTAAACTGAGCTAATGCAGACTTTAAACTTTCAGAGTTCTCATCCCATGCCCAATTTTCTATAGTGGGTAGCTCGTACTTTGAAGGAGCGCCCGTGAATTGTCCTAACTTTGCTGCCTGTTGCCCAAATAAACGATCTAATTCAGTATATGCTTTGGCTTGATCTTCTACCGTTTTATACTTTGGAAGCAGATATTCTGGTCTTTCAATGGTTCGATCAGCATGTATCGTCTTATCGTCTGCTGGTATTCCAACAACTTTCCCTGTCTCTTCGTTTCCAACTGTCAATGTTCCGTCATTCTTGTTTTCAGAAACTTCAAAATCGAATGTTTCTTCTGCCATATTTACCTCTAATAATTAATGTCTTTTGGTGTAGCACGATTTTTATAAATATTGATATGATCCATTATCCAAGTACAAACGCTAGCTTGCCCAGCTCTATAACCACTATAAACGCTAGCCTCTCCGAAACATTTTAAATAGTTAGGGTCTACAGGATAAATAGCAGCATTTGCAAACGTTTCATTTAACTTATTTAAAACATACTTTCCAGTGTCACTGACTTCAAACAACTGAAATATATTTGCACATAACTCTAACTGTTCCTTGCTAAGTTCATTTTCGATCATCCAGGAATGCCTCTAATTTGGTTTTGTTGACCTCCCTGAGGGGGCGTTGGAAGCTGTACTTGTTGTTGCTCGGCTTGTTGCTGTTGTTGTTTCGCTGCCTCAGAAATTTCTGCTTCATCATTAACAATATCCATAGGAACATTTAAATTATTGGCTATAAATTCAGGAAGTTTTGGTAATTTGTATGCGCCTATCGTTATTTGAGATCCAACAATACTTTGTAATATTTGAGCCATTTGTGCCACACTATTCGTCTTCTTCAATCCTTCTAATGTAACAAGTTCTGATAGATATTCAATCTTAACCTCACGATTATTAACGGTGATATCCTCAATTAAACCACGTTTTTTAAGAATGAATAGCATTCTAGTCATGAGCTTTTGACCTAACTCAACTTGTAAACGAGCAATAGAAGGTGCTCGTTCTTGCAATGATTCTTCTTTACGAATATTAGCCTCAGTTGCAGTCATTTTTTCGTCTGTTACTTGCCCCAGAGGGTCAGTAAAGAATATTTTATTAACCTGATCTCGTAAATCTTCTATTTTAATTTGAGCATATTGTACATTTCCAGCCTGTGGTAAAGGCATAATAGGAGGAACGTTGCCTTGGATACGAGATATTTCAATAATCGTTCTAGGTCTAATTTTAGTAGTGTGAGGATTAAATACACCGTCCGAATATGCCATGTAAATTGGAAATGCGTTTATAGATGCAGATGCAAGATCATACTCAACCATTTCATTCAAAACTAACATTGCTGGTAATGCATAAATACCAACACCTCTGCCATACGCTTCACCATTAATTCTTGACCACCTAAAAATAATCCATGGTGAAGACCGCTCTTTTATCTCTAGCAAAACCTCATTGTTATGCAAAGATATAACTCGATATGTGTACATATCTTTATCTAAATCGTACGTAGTTCCTTCGATTAAATTAATCTTAGGATTCGCACCGTCTGTCATCATCATTTTAATGTCAGCAGTTAACTTAGCATTTTTCCATATTAATTGAATATCGTTAACAGGTACGTCATTATATTCACGCCACACGTTGTGAATATCAGGAGATTCACTTTCATCTAAAATCAAATTCTGCAAAGGAATTGCTCGGAATATAAAAGGTTTATCATCATTACCTTCCAAGCAAAGAAATGCACCAGTTCCTATCACAAGATCTTGATAAGCTTCAGTGATAACCGTATTAAAGTTTGAAGCATGCAAATACTCAAAAATTTGATCCGTTATTCCTTGCAGATATCTAGTTACTTGTGATTTCTGAGCTTCTGGAATACGATTACCTGGCTTTAATATGCTCCAGTTTGAGAAAAGTGGTGTTAACCCGTTCTGCACCATTGCAACAAAACGATTTGCTGCTATTTGTCCTGTCATATCACCACTTTTGCCATTTTTTTGTGTGCCGGCAACCATTTGCATATAAATATCTTTGTTAGGAAAAGTACAATTATAAGCAGCGTGCCAAATTTGAGACCACAGATCACGAACCTTTTTAGCTCTGTTAAAATATGCTATTTCAGTTTCTACTTTCATGTTTATCCCAGAGTGCTATTTGATTGATTTTGGTTTTGAATTCCCGCGCTTATTCCGCTCAACCTAGATTTTGCTAATGCAATTCTTAAAGACTCTTGTTTCTTCCTTTCCATATCTGCTTGTTGTTGAAGCAATTGTTGTTGTTCTGATATTTTAGCTTGATCAGGCGATTGCTTTTGTGATGAACCCCCCATACTTACTCCTTAATAGATTTAACTGATAATATATTATACTTTAATGATTCTAGTGACTCTTGCCCAAGTTTTTCTATCTTTTTTAATTTTTTGTAAAAATGATACGGTGAATAAGTAAACATTTTTATACCAAGCATATTTTTTATGAATCGAGTGCATGTAAATACACCAAACTTAGGCAAAATAAATTTACGTTTTTTAATTCCTGTGTTTACGTGAATAATCTCAAAGCTATCATGTCCAAATTTTTTAAGAATATTTGCTATGTCTGCGGTTTGTTTAATGTAGTAATGAGTCATCCTATCCAACGAAGGATCAATCATTATGAATCCTTCCTCGGTCGGTAATAAAACAAGAACATGACCAATATTTTTATTTAGTATTTTTTTTAACCATGAGTTAGATTTAACAAAAATTATATAGCCGTTTGATTTTATATAAACAGTGTAACTAATGTTATCGTTGAGCATTGTATATCCAAATTTTTTACGTAATCTTCTGCTTGTTCATATTCTACACTTTTATCAATAACTCTAAAGCAAAATTCTTCTGTATTTTTAAGCTCTTCATAACGGTCGTGTATTATATCAAATGCTCTCATGTGTTTTCTTTAATGAATTTCGACTCTTCAAGAGCTTGTTTAACTTCGGTCGCTTCCATTTCTTTGGCTAAAATCTCGATTAATACTTTACCCACTGAAATCGGTATCTTATTGTCAGCAATAGCTTCCTTAACTTTTTGCATTTGATCACTAATCGGAATGCCCGTCAGACTAAACATATAATGCAGATATTTTTCTGTAGCGGATTTGTCCCAATCCCACCTGTTTCTCATTTGCATTTGATAGCCAGCCCACCCGAAATGTTCTTTGCTTAATCCTTCTTCACCAACTTTTATCCATAACGCTTTGCTAAAAACAAAACCTAACTCAATTGCATAGTCAAAAGTCTCATGTAAGTCTCTCCATCTATATAACGTTGGTTTTGTGATTGATAAACAAGCACAGACGAACTCGATAGAGTTTCCAGCCGCTAAAATTCTAAAAGTTATCTCATCAAATTCTTGTTTATAATTTGCTCGATTACATGTCGGAATTGAAGCGGCGGCATAGTCAATAATCTCCTGCGGAAAATATGTATTTTCGGGTAGTTCGAACTTTTTCATAGATGTTTTATATGATAACATATTGATCATGAAAATAAACGAGATTATTCTGCCTACTTTTTCACCGCGACACTATCAAACAGACTGGCTCAAAGCGTTTTTTATAGACCATTACAGATACATGGTGCTCATTTGTCACCGACGAGCCGGGAAAGACATGTTTTGCATAAATCTCTGCGCTGCAGCTCTCCAAGAGCGCGTAGGAACGTGTTTATATTTACTTCCGGAACAAGCGCAAGCTAAAAAGATCATTTGGGACGGTTTAGATGACATGGGAAACAAGTTTATCGATTATATTGACAAGAGATTGATCAAAAAGGTTTATAAGGGTGATTTACTGATTGAGTTTAAGAATGGAAGTTTGTTTAGGCTTGGGGGCACAGACAAGATCGATCGACATATGGGCACCAATCCAATTTTGATCGTATTCGGCGAATATTCGCTCCATAAGTCTAATGTTTTCCCACTTTTGAGCCCAATTTTGACTGCGAACAGAGGAAAAGCGGTGTTTCAATTCACACCTCGCTCATACAATCATGCTTATGATCTATACACCATGGCGTTAGGAAATGAGGAGTGGTACACATCAAAGTTAGATATCACGCAAACGCGTGATCACGAAGGAAAGCCAATCGTAACTGAGGCAGAGATACAAAAGCGAATAAAAGAAGGTTTAGATCCTGCTTTGATAAAGCAAGAATATTATTGCTCGTTTGAAGGTCACAACACAGGATCATATTATGGTCAATTATTAACCGAGCTTATGGAAACCAACAGAATCTATGATTTTGAGTTAGATACTAATCAGCCGGTGGTGAGCGTTGCAGACTTAGGCGTCTCTCACCCAACGTGTTGTTGGTTATATCAGTACTATCGCGGTATCTATCACGTTATCTACTCGTTTTCACAGACAGACCTAGGCTTACCTGGCTATCGAATGTTTTTAGCGCAGTTTGCCGAAGAACACGGTATAAAATATCTAAAACATTGGGCACCCCACGATATCAAGAACAGAGAGTGGGGCACTGGTAAGACGCGATTAGAGCAAGCGTACGAGCTCGGATTAATACTTGAGAAAGTTCCCTCGCTTAGTATCGACGACGGTATTAGCGCAGTTAGACGCTTCTTGCCGCAATGCATTTTTCATAAAACGAACTGCAAAAGCGGTTTAGATGCTTTACGCGCGTACAAGCGAAAATGGAGTGACGATAGAAAATGTTACATGGATTATCCGAACCAAGATTGGTCAACAGACTATGCAGATGCTTTCCGATATGTTGCAGTTAGCGCGACAAATAAAATACCGAGCGAACACGCGAGCGGCAGAATCATTGAGTATTAGTGTGGTGGGGTAATTTTTGTACAATTAAATATGAGGTAAAATATGAAAATATTATGTTGTTTAAAGATTTTCGCGTCAGAAAAAGAAGTAAATAGCGAAGAGAAAGCAAAAGAGACAAAAGCATTGCTCGAAGATAAAAAGCAGACGTTTGCAGAACAGCGAGCAGAGTTCATCGCGCACGGTCTTGATGTTTAGCGTTTTGCCGACGCTGGCAAAATGATCTTGAAGTTTAGACTTATCAACAGAAACAGTGGATAAGTCTGTTGATATCTAGCGAAAATTTAAGAATCATTTTTTATTTCTTCAATGTAACCAAGCGCGAAAGCGTAATTATCATAATTATGCTTATGATTATTACTATATACTGTAACATCAAAAATTATGCTAGCAGAATCTCTCGAATGCAATTGTTCTACAGCAAATTCCTTAGCAAGATTTTTTTTAAGTGTATCTCTTTCTTCTTGAGATAGTTTGTAAAAAAAATCAGTTTCAATATTTTCTATGTTCATTAATTTGTAACATATTGCATCATCTATATAACAATGATCATCAGTAAAATCGTCATAAGCATCAAAAATGTGATTGCGTATTAATCTTGCTGCTTTTTCGTCATCGATGTAATAATCGCGTGAAATTGCTTCAAGAGCATCTTCATACGATGAACACTGTGAATAATCGCGAAATTTATTATCAATACACGTAAAATAAAAAACTTTTGTATCTTTAAACTTGTCTGCAATTTTGTACATAGTTCACACTCTTATTCATCTTTTATTTCTTCGACGTAGCCGAGGGCGAAAACATAGTCGCAAAGATTTTCTGCGTCGTTGATGACTTCTTCTTGCGTTTTTTTGTTAAGCGTATCATAAGCGTGTTTTAAACGCGAGTTTCTGTATATGCTCATGCTCTTATGAGATAAAAAATCAAGATAATCATTAATATTTATACCGAGATGCTTCGCGACTTCTTGATTATACATGTCAACATCATCAGCGATTTCTTGTGCAGCTTCTTCTAATGATTTGCAGTGTGAAAAGTCAACGTGATTGTTGAAAGTTGACTGAAAATAAAAAACTTTTGTGTTTTTAAACTTGTCTGCAATTTTGTACATAGTTAAACCTCAATAAAATCTACGGATTCGCTGTAATATCCGTTAGATTCTCCATAGAAACGGATAGTTACGCTTCCCTTCATTGTTGCAATCTTATAAAACGTCCACGTAAAAGACGTATGTTGAAATTGCGGTTTGGTTACGCCTTTCGGGTTTTCATTGCTTGTCACTTCTTCTGCCAATAAAATGGGGGAGTTAAGAATATCATCTAAATCTCCGCAAATATCTTCTACTGAGACATACTCGCAGCAATCTCTGTCATGGTAAAGCTTAAAGCATCTGCCATCGATTGTAGTAAACGTTATTGTATCGTCTCCGACTTTGCCCTCAATGGCAGTTAGCGTTAAACCTTTAAGCATCTCAAACTTTAATTTGTACATAGTTAAACCTCTTTTATTTCTACAACGTAGCCGAGCGCAAAAGCGTAATCACAACAATTTTCAGCGTCGCTGATCACTTCTCGATGTGATCTCATGTTTATAGAAAAAGTATTTTCACGAAAAAAAATATTTTCGTGAAAAAATTTATCATCAAAATCATTTTTTATTGCTTTGATTGCATCGTCTAAAGATTTGCAATATGAATAATCGTAATGAATTGATCTGCATGAGCAAAATATAAATCTTTTTTTGTTTTTGAACTTATTTGAAATTTTGTACATAAAAGTTGAGCTTCTACATTTTTTATTAACGATTTTTTGCATAGTTAAATCTCTTTGACTTCTTCGACGTAACCAAGAGCGAACGGATATTCTAAATAATTTTCAGCATCGTTGATCACTTCTTCTTGCGTTTTTTCGTTAAGAGTATCGTAAATATGACGTAAAGTAGAAAAATCGTCTAAAATTTCTTGTGCAACTTCTACTAATGATTTGCAGTGCGAAAAGTCGTAATGATTATTGAACGTTGATTGAAAATAAAAAACTTTAGTATCTTTAAACTTATCAGCAATTTTGTACATATATTATCCTTAAGTTTTATCACAGTTTATACGATTGTATTCGTTGATTATGAGCTTAAGACATTTATGACTTCTGTTTCTTGCTGCAAAAACATCGATAGTATCTCTGTTTTCATATAGTTGCGTGAGATCAAGACCTTTTTCGATTTCTCGCTTAAGACTATCAACATCATCATTTAATATATATGTTCTTATATTGTCTATTCTTATATCATCCATAGCCTTTCTCCTTAAGTTTTTAAATTGTTACCGTATTTTTTTATTAGTATGACTCATTGTATTATATGCTTGACGCTATGTCAAGTCATTTAATCGTCTTTTTTTGTAAAAAATATTTATTATTGTTGTATTTATTACTTGACAGTGTGTCAAGACGTGCTATGATGACATCATAATAAAAAAAACGATAAAAATTTAAAAATTTTAGGAGCAACAGAATGAACATACTTGACTATGCGAGAACAGGTAACATTAAAAATCTAAAATTAGAAATAGAAAAAGGTGTTGATATTAATATAAAAGATAAATATGGCAATACAGCTTTAATGTGGGTTTCTTGGGAAGGATATACAAACTGCATTAAAATTTTAATCGATGCCGGCGCTGATATTAATATACAAAATAAATACGGCAATACAGCTTTAAAATATGCTTATTGGTACGGACATACAGAAATAGTTAAGCTTTTAGAACAAGCGGGGGCGAAAGAATAAAATTACGTTTTTTAAACTAAAAGAGGAAGATTGGTATGCTAAAGACAGAAAATATAAAAATCAGATGTACATTAATTGAACCGATGTTAGGTTCGAAATCATCTGATGTAGATATGTTTACGAAATATGTTGCTATAAAAAGTAAAGATGAAGTAAAAATATTAGAAGAAGTAGAATTGGCTAAAAATACAGATACAGAAGAAAATGAAAGTCGACAAGTTTTCACACGAGATCACGACGGGGATATAGTTATATTTAATTATCAAGTCAAAGGATTTTTAAAAGAAGCCGGTGAATGTATCAGAAAAGCTGTTACAGACGAAGATAATATTTCAAAAGGAAAAGCTAAAAAGTGGGGAATGATAAAGGGAAAAATAGATGACTTTGTTAATGTTTATCCGAGAAAAATAAAATTAGGTAAAAAAGATCCTGACTTATTATGCAATCGCATTTTAAATGGAATGACAATGCAGGGAAAAAGAACAACTCCCATTGAATCTGAAGCAATTGATGCTGGATCATCGTTTGAATGTGAAATAAAAATTATTAAAAATTCACCGGTAAAAAAAGAGATGATTTACGAGATTTTAAATTACGGAAAAATCAAAGGTTTTGGACAATGGAGGAATGCAGGTAACGGAATATTTTTTTGGGAATTATTAAAAGAAACAGAAGAAGAATTATAATAATAAAGATTTCTCATTACTAAAAGTAATACGAGAAAGAAAAGTAATGGCGCGGTTCTGTATCGTAATGCCAGGTAGCGGCAACGTATAGTAATGTATAGTATCGATACGTGTAGCAATGGCAAGGTAGCGCGTAGCAATGGCAACGTAATATTACGCATAGTAATGGCAAAGCATGGCAGAGCGTAGTATTGCAAAGGCATAGTGTGGCGATGAGCTGTAACGCTGAGCGATGGCAGAGTAATGTATTGTGCAGCAATCCAACGCAATGGCTGAGTGATGCATCGCAAAGTTTGGCAGAGTTTCGTATAGCAACGGCAAAGTACCGTGTGGCCATGCGAAGCCATGGCAACGTAGCGTTTAGCCAGGCCATGTGCTGTAAGGCAATGTAATAGCAAGGTAGCGCGTAGCAATGGCATTGCATCGCGACGCATGGCAAAGGCATAGCGAGGCTTAGCTGCGGCGTAGTGCGGTAGTGCTTGGCAATGGCAGAGCGAAGCAATGTGTAGGCAAAAAAATGGTAAAGTTGCATGTTGCGTTGCAGTTGCATTTGACTCACGCAACGCGCAACTTTTATCATAACAAAGTGTTTTAATTTTGAACAAACAATAGGAGTGTTAAAAAACTACAATAAAAGTTATCCACAGAAAATGCGCCTCTTAATATATAATATTAATATATATAATACATATATATCTTATAGGGGCGACAAATCTGTGGATAACTTTTGATTTTTTGTTAAAAATGTTGGATTTACGCTGGTTTACTGGCGATGACCCCCTGTGGATAAGTCTGTGGATAACCTGTGGATAAGTATGCCTTAAGTTTTAAAGTAAAAGTTATCCACAGGTTATCCACAGGTTATCCACAGGTTATCCACAGGCAATAATAGTGTTAATGTGTTAATATTAATCAATAAATAAGGTTAAAATATGAGCAAACATCAAGACAAGCATTATGAAAATATTGTAGATATGTTTGTAGAAGGTAAAAATCGAGATAGAGATATGATTGATTTATTACTTGCACAACCTAATAACAATATTACTTCAAACTTAACTTTAGCTAAAATTACTGAGATGATGGAGTTTTGGAAAGATTCTGAAATATTAGGAGATCAAACAATAAGCAACACAGTAATTAATATAGATAATGCAGGTAAATAATGAACAAAAAAAATAATGTTAGCGATCCGTTTAAAATAGTAATGTCATCAGAAAGTAAAGACATCAAAGAAACATGCACGTGCAATATGTGTCACGAAGAATTTGAGTATCACGTTGATCAATATTTTAGAGGAAAAACAATAAACGTATGCGTCAATCCAAAATGCCCAAATTATGCACTTCTGCAGATTTCGGCTGAAAAGATGCCAAAATAAAAAGGTAACGCTCTGTCGAACGTTACCTCCGCGGACAGATTCGCGCTGGAAACCATTAAGCGCGAACCATTCTTTATTCAATCAGAAATTTGGTACTTTTTCATAAATATGATCAAAAATTTCTTTTGTGCATGAATAAACTTCGCCAAGATTTCCTTTTATTATCCAATCTCCAATTCTCAATTTGATATCACCCGCATTAGTAGATACGATCAAATCACTACAACGAGCGTCATAATGTACTGCATCATTTACCCAATCTTCTCTTGCAGCAGATAGTTCGCCGTTCCACTGCCAACATTCAAATTCAACAGGCTTTTTACGATATAAATTAGTCATAAATTTTACTTACTTACTAAAATTATACATTGTTATCCATGCAACAATAAATATCTTCCAGTGAGACTTTTTCAAAAATTCTTTTTCCGTACAATCTTTCTAAACAAACTAAAACTTTTTCGGGATATAAAGCTTTATGAATAGGTGGATATTTATCATTACCGTAAGTTTGTTTTTTATTAATATGTATTTCTCTTATGTTGTTCATATTAAAAGTCTTCTGTTTTAAATTCATCAATTATCATTTTTACTTTTTTAACAAAAAGCTCACCGAAAATCGCATTACAATCTGAAGGAAATTCCCACAGCCAATTTGCTATATCATATATAACTTCGTCCCACATATCCCCACGTTCAATAAGCGGTTTTTCATCAAGCCAGTCTTTTAACTTTTCTTTGTTTGTCATCGTAAAAATTCCTGTATATAATTGCTCAATATTCATAATATCTCCAGTATGTGGGAAATTATCCCACATACTGGACTCATATATATACAATACTACTATACTACTATCTTTACTTGGAGTCAAGATAAGAGTAAAACAATTTAATTAGAGGCTAACATTTTGAAAAAATTACCTGATGATATTGCTTATTTATTGATGGCTTTAAGCCTAGGGTTTTTATCTTTTGTCGTTATTTCATTGCTTGTTTATAACTTAAAATGAAATGGTTGCGGAAGCAAGACTTGAACTTACAATTTCAGATTATGAACCTGACGTGTTTCCTTTACACTATTCCGCATAACTTATAAATCTTATCATATTATATATAGCATATAAAATCTTTATAATAAACTTGCTTCTGTGTCAAGATATCATTATAATACAAAAAAAGAGGATATTATATGAGCAAAAAAAATCTTACTGCATCACAAAAATTTCTTAAAAAATTCATTCAAACAAAAACGGAAGGATCGTCCTGGAGATCAATCAATCACTTTTATATACGCACACTTTTAAATGACAAACGAAAACCAGGTGAAAGATATCTCAAAAGACAGACATTTTGGTATATGTTAAATGAAGCTGATGAGATACCGTACGATATCTGCGTACGTTTAAATCGCGAATATCCGAATGACCTGCCCCTTGAAAAGCTTACTACGCCTACATCACAAGTTAAATCAAAAAAAAGTAAAAATAAATGATATTTCTTCTTGACAATGAGTCAAGTTCGGCTATACTGAGCTTGTATCGTGTGAAAAGTTAAAAAAGGAGAACGAGGATGTTAGTTTTAACTAGAAGAACGTCAGAATCAATAGTGATTGGAGACGATGTGATTGTCACAGTTCTAGGATTTTCGGGTAATCAAGTGAGATTTGGAATTTCAGCACCACCACAATTATCTGTGCACAGAGAAGAAATATATAAAAAATTGAGAAATCAAAAATTTAATAAGGAGCTTAAAAATGAACGCATATAATTCACTGTCAGCATTTTTATATAATTTAACACCTGTAATTTATATATTAACATTAGTGATGGCATTTTGGTTAGGGTGCATTTTTTCTACTTATAGACTAAGAAAAGAATTTTCAATCTTTCTAAAAAAGATGACGATTAGTGATATCATCAAACACGTTAGAATAAAATAAGGAGTTTTTATGTTAGAAGAATTTTATAGAGAATTACCTGATTTATCAACATTTGATAGTCATAAATTAGACACTTTTCTAATTGATAAAATGTGGGAAGCTCCTCACGACAATGATTATGATGCTGATGCTGATGATGCTTATGATCGTTATAGACAAGAAGTTATGGACGAAGAGGAATGGGAAGATGAAAAATAATAAAATAAAAATAGCAGATATTGAAATTGAAATACCGAAAAACACAAAATTCAATCAAATATCTGATGAAACTTATTATGATATTATATGTTATGGTATTTCGATTGGCTTAGAAAAAGGATTCGAAAAAGCAATTAATACAGTTAATGACATAATTAATAACTATACATCTCTTGGAATACATAATAAAAGTGACAAAATGAATGGGTGAAATATGAATAATATAAATGAAAAAAGTAAATACAATATATCAATAGAAGAGACTGAAAATCGTATTTCTTCGCTAGAAAAAACCGCAGATAATATGATTAAATCGATTAATGCAATTGAAAAAGCATTAAAAAATATATATGAAATTAATAATGATTATAACTAGCTAACTTTTTATTATTTAAGGACTAAACTATGAAAATTTTTGATTTAGAAAAACTAAAGACTAAGACTAAGGAGAAGGATAATATTTTAAAAGCACTATATAATTATTTTAGAAAAGCTATTGTCATATTTTTATTAATTATGCTGTACAGCAAAGTACCTCCTTATATATTTTATACATTCTTAGTGATTTTAATTTTTATTTTAAAGGGATAAATTATGGCTTGCTTAATTATAACTGTGATTGTCGTACAATCAATATTGCTAACAATCGAGATTGCTTGTTAAATTATAAAATGAGGAATTATAAATGAGTTTAAAAATGAAACATTTTAAAATATTAACATTAATTGTTATTTTTTTATTAACTTTATCCACGGTTATTCCATATTTAAAAGAAAAAAAATGCGAAAATTCGTTGATAAATTACGGATACGATAAAATCGATATCGATACATACAAAAAAACAATGGACATAAGTATGTGCGATATAAAAACTGATTTAGAGATTTCTGATGATCAAGAGGTAATACTAAGAACAAAATTAAATAAGAGTTTTGAGAACCCTAATAATAAAAATTACATTGGAGTATAAACTTAAACAAGGAGTATTTTTATGTTATCGCAAACTGAACGAGAATTTTTTGAAAAGTCTTTAGTTAAAGGAAGTTTAAAAAAACATTGGATGCTATTTTTAACAAACACAATGCCAAGTAACAATAATTTCAACAATTGGGAAAAATTAACCTATATACAGAAAAGCTTTGATTATTTATATGAAAAATTTATAGCTAATTTGGCTTTCTACGAACGTGAAGTGAAAATTGATGAAGCTACTTTAATATCAAAAAATGAGGAATCTTTATGATACGAAGTTATATAGTAACTTATATTTGTAATATGGCTGTAGCAAATCAAGTTTTTTCGTGGTTTTTAATATTATGGGTAATTTATTACGGATCAACATTCTTAAAATTATTTAAAAAAGGACATAAAATATGATGTACGATGTTGATGTTTTAACAGTTTATGGTAGCACAATTGGGTTAATTGGAACAATAGTATACTCTTGGCGCTTTAATAGAGCGAATAAAAAGAAGTTAGATTATAAATACAAGGCTCAGATAGAAGAACAAAAACAATACATATTAGCATTGATATTTAAAAACAAAGAAGATAAAGAGGAGAAATAACATGACACTAAGAGCAAAAAAACCTGATGTAATTCAAAAAAGGTTTAAGGCATTATTTTATGGAGAAGCTGGTTCTGGTAAAACAACAGCGGCTATACAATTTCCGAAATCTTATTTAATAGATACAGAAAGAGGAGCAGAACATAAGCAATACACAGATATTTTATCAAAAAATGGTGGTGTTATATTTCAAACATCAGATTTTGATGAGGTATATAAAGAAGTAAAAGAATTACTTACAACAAAACACGATTATAAAACATTAATAATCGATCCTATTACAATTGTATATGACAATTTAATTGATTTATCAATAAAAGAAATCATATCAAGATCAAAAGATCCGTCCGTAGACGGAACTGAATATGGTCGTCATATATCATTTGCTGATAGAAAAATAAAACCGCTTTTAAATATGTTATTAAGACTAGATATGAATATCATACTTACTGCGCATGCAAAAAATGAATATATAGGTGGTAAATCAACTAATCAACAAACTTTTGATGCATGTAAAAAACTATCTTATCTTTTTGATGTTAATTTAGAGATACAAAAAAGAAACAAAAAAAGAATTGCGATAATAAAAAAATCTAGGATTCAGGAATTTGAAGATATGGATACTTTTGAATTTAGCTATACGTCAATTGCTGAAAAATTTGGGGTTGATATTATCGAGAAAGAATGCGAAAAAGAAATACTTGCTACATCTGAACAAGTAGATAAGATTAAAAATCTAATATCATTATTGAAGGTTGAAGAGGAAACCATTGAAAAATGGCTATCCAAGGCTAATGCTTCTACATTAGAAGAAATGGAAACATCAAAGATTCAAGCGTGTATTGATTATTTAACAGAAAAATTTACAGGTAACAAAAAAACAGGAGAAACGAAATGAAATTTAGAATAATTACAGATGCAGAAATCGAAAGACTTAAAAAAGAAGAAGAAATTGAAAGGTTGAAAAAACAAGTAAAAGAAGGTTTGTGTCAATTTTTAGTTATTGACTCACAAGATCATATTTCAAAAGAAAATAAAGAATCTATAAAATTAAAATTAAAAGCTACTGATGATGAAGGTCACGAATCTATTATTTTTGAATATCTTCCAGGTGGTGATACTATATTTTCGCATCATAGAAGAAAAAGTTTTTGTGAACAAGTTGGTTTAATGGATAAGTTTAACGAAGGGGAGCTTTCAGCTATTGATTGTTTAGATCGTTACGGAGAATGTTTGGTTAAAGTGGAAAAAGGGAAAAATGGCTATCCAGATTCTTTGAAAGTTCATTCATATCCACATTTAATTGAAAAACCGTCTTCTTTAGAAGACGAACCAATTTTTGATGATAAAATGCCATTTTAATTATAGTCAAACATAGGATAGAAAGAATGAGCGACATATTTGAGTATGCTAAAAATGGAGATTTGGATAACTTAAAATTAGAGTTAGCAAAAGGTGTTAATGTAAACATACAAGACGAACGCGGCTTGACCGCGTTAATGTTGGCTGCTGGATATGGAAATGCAAATTGTGTTAATCTTTTAATAAATGAAAATTCTGATTTTAAAATACTAGATAGAACAGGCTTTACGGCTTTATTTTATGCTGATTATCATGGACATAAAAATTGCGTTAAACTATTAGAAAAAGCTGGAGCTATTAAATGAACTATATAGTTGCGTTTGCAAGAACAGGTGACGTTGATAATCTGAAATTGTTAATCGATGCAGGTGCTGATATTAATATAAAAGATTCAGACGGCAATACAGCTTTAATTTTTGCTTCTTTGAAAGGACATACAGACTGCGTTAAACTTTTAATCGATGCAAAAGCAGATTTGGATATAAGAAATAAACATGAATATACGGCGTTAATGGTGGCGGCATGGAGCGGATATACAGATATAGTTAAACTTTTAATCAATGCCCATGCGTATTTAAACTTGCAAGATAGACATGGACATACAGCATTATTATTGGCGGCATCTCAAGGACGTACAGAATGTGTTAAGCTTTTAATCGATGCAAAAGCAGATTTTAAAACAATAGATGTATTTGAAAATACCGCTCTAGTTTTGGCAATATATCATAACAATCAAGATCTCATTGACATTTTAATTGATGCAAATACTGATTTTAACTCAAAACAGAAAATTATACAAAAATCAATAATATGGGCGGCAAGAAATGAACAGATGGATGTAGTTCACCAATTAATGAATAAAAATGTGGATTTTAATTTACGAAGTATTAGAGCAGTAAGACGATTAGTTAGTGGAGGAAGATTTTGATTAAATACTCGCCCAATAGAAAATTTGATCGTATATCAGAGCTTATAAAAAAAACTCACTCTCAAATATTAAATTCAAAAAATAAAGAAGACCTTATTCCATTATGGGAGAAAAAAAGAAAGCATCCTGAGGACAATCTTTTGAAAGCATGTATCCAATATACTAATTCAATGAAAATAGTAAGAGAAAAAAGAATAGTAGTTTTACATCCATGTAACGAACAAAAGATTACAAAAATTCAAGGGTACAGACTTAATCAAAAAGGAAGAGAAAAGGGAGCTTGTGATATTTTTGTTTTTCATAGAAATAAGAAATATATAGGGTTTGCCTCTGAGCTTAAAACGTTTCCAAAAAAATTAACAAATTGTCAACTTGATATTGTAGATCGTTTAAGATCATCAGAATGGTATGTTGCCGCTCCCGTTTACACAATTGATGAATACATGAAAGAGATTGATAACTATTTTTTAAATGTTTAACAACAATTGGAAAAAAACATGAACGATAAAGAACTTATCAAAAAACGTATAACTGCAGAAATACAAATAGAGAACATGGATCCATCATTTGATTTATCTTCAGAATGGGCAGAAAAAATGAGAGTAAAAAAATGATTAACCCTACTTAACATATTGCATCAAAGTGCTAATGTTAACCCATTTATCAATAATGATTATTACAATAACAATCTTTAACCAATTTCTCGATAAAAAACCCAAAACAGTTTCTTGAACTTTTTTTTTGATATAATGGCTTCTAATTGATCTGAATGATCATTTACTTTTTTTATAAGATCATCAAGCGCCCAGAAATAATGATCATTTTTTGCATCTCTTTCAACGTGATCTTTCAAAAATATAAATAACTCTTCCAATTTTTTGGATAAGTTATCTTGATTTGTCTTTAAAATAGCCAATTCAACATTAATATCGTTCATTACTTTTTCAACTTCTTTTGATAACATATCGCATTATCCTAACTTAATTGTGTAAAAAAAATAAGCAAAATCATGTTTTTATTGTAAGATTTGTCTTATTATTTTTTGCTTTTATAATCATTGTCTGTAGAAGAACCATAATAATAATCGTATATAGTTCCTACTTTGGCTAAAAAAACACCAAGTATGATTGCTAATAATTCTTTTACAAAGTCACTTGTATTTATATTGAGCAATAGTATTACAAATACCAAGGCAACGACGAATAAAAATGTGCCTATGGCTAATATTGAAGGGATATGATTTGGTTTATTAAGTTCGGCTAACCTTATTTCTCTTAACCTAGCGTTCTCTTTATCATCAAGTATTTGAGATTCTCGCTGAATAGTCAGGCGCATCAACTCAGTTTTATTGCTTAATTCAATTTCACGAAGCTTCTCAGACGCATTGGAATCGTTTTCCAGGGCTTTTATTACTTCATTGGGCGAATCATCAGAACAACCAAAAAAAGAGGCTACAAGTCTTCCTGCGCCGGCTCCAGGAGCACCTCCAATTGCGCCGCCTAATAAGGGAAATCCTAAACTAATTATTTTTTTACCAACATCTAACCAATCCATAATACCAATCCTGTTTTGTACATTTTTTTACCACAGAATCAAGAACCGATCAAGAAATAAAAATAGCATAACACATTGTTTTTAATATAACTTTTATTAAAGTAGTTATAAAAATCATCTAAAAATCAAGAACCAATCAAGAACCAATCAAATTATCAAAATGTTCCACGTGAAACATTGTGGTTATTCGATAATTTCAAAATGCCATAGATCATTAAATAACTGATCTTTTAACTGAGTATCACTATCCCAATCACCACCCCATCTAAACTCATGTGATATTTGAGAAGCATCTTTAATACGGCCTTCCTTCATTAGTTTAGCCAGCATCATCAAAGCACCGGCAAAATATATCATCCTATTCGAATCATTAAAATCAATTGGATATGGCGCTATATCCAACGCCTGAGAAGGTGATTTATTGTGTTTGCTGTTTGGCCATTCAACTTTACTTTTTTTCTCTCTAAAAGCAACTGTCTGTGCTTCTTCTCCACGAATGCCGCATGTAACTGAGAAATCAAGATATTTAATAGCTTCATTCATTACAGCAATTATATCTGGATGACAGGTATCAAGTTTTTCTATCGATTTATCACTTAACTTAGGCATTTTTATCATCCGAATTTACAAAAAGATTAAGAGTAAGCATTTGTTTTACAGTTACATCCTCAGGAATATCGGATAAGTTAATTTTTTCAAAAATAATAGAAGACGGTTGAAGAATAAACGCATCAAATTCTTTGATTTTTAATTCACGTTCTTTTATTTCATCCTGATATTGTTCATCTAATTTTTTAATTTCATCAGATAAATCAGCAGATTTATCTGAAATGTTAATTTTTTGTTCAATTTCGTTCTTTTTTGATAAATACTCTTTATATTTAGGGCTTGGATCTTTAAGTTCTTTATATATTGGAAGTTCTTCTAATATTTGAATTTCTTTAAGTAATAAATTTTTGTTTTTTACAATACAATAACTTAATTTTACGCCTTTTAATTGCAATAAATCATCGATATTACGATATATGTAGTGTAATTCATTGAGTTTAATCGCTTCATCATCTTTCTTTTTCACAGATATCCCCTTGTTGTATATTTTTAGTACATAAAAACATAATTATACAATAAAAATATTTCACTGTCATCATGACACGCGCGCGCATGAGAATGATGTTAATGAGCTTGCAGCTTGACCAATAACATCAACAATTTTCGTACCTCCAACTGAATCAACTATAATTTCAAGGTGTGCTGTATGTCCTTCGCCCAAATCTACTACAGGGCTAACATAATTAAATGTAAGTACATTGCTTCCATTTCTAAGATAACCTATCTGCCCATCCCACAAAGTATAAGTTCTATTGGTTGTAGAAAGATAAAGATTGCATACCGCAGCTAATACAATATCACCTAATGTAATAGTTCCAGAAAAAATATATTTTCCAGCTTTTTTTGCTGTAAATGTATTTGATGCAAATTCCGAGTTTTGATCGAAAAATTCAGTATCAAACTGAATCGTAAAAGTTGTTCCGTCGCCAGTTACATCTGAATCAGTAGCACTATTATATGCTAAAAATAAAGATTGTTTCGGCATTGATACAATACCATTTTCCTCGATTGTCATACCAACGACTCTAGTTACACTGCCAACGGGCGTAGTATAAATATTAACTTTTGTTGGTGTTGAAATCCCAGACCACACACCTCCGGACGCATAAGCTTCTACACTAGCACTTGAACGTAATGTATGTGTTGCATCATAAGCCCCTCCAAAAATAACACCACCCAATCGATGCGTATCGTCCATTGCCGCACCATCATCAGCAAATAATGAATGAAATGCACCACCGGTTGTGCTTGATGTCGCCGTATTTACAGCCGATATCATATTCGTACTATTATATGATATTGACATTTTAGTTGATGCAAAGGGTGATTTAGTACCTAAACTTGCTGTTTTAGAAGTTGCGCTTGCTAATTCAACATTTGTAAAACCATCAATCGTCATATTACTAGAAGTAGTTTGTATAGTTGCATACGAAGGTAAGGTCGCAGTTGATGAATTAAGTTCTAAAACAAGAGCCGCTCCACCATTATTTATAAGTTGTAAAAATGTTAGCGCACTTGGATCAGCATTAAGATTTGTAATAGTGAATCCAGTTTCTGTTTCTGAAGTATTCTCCATGGAGAAATGATTTGCTGATGTTGTTAAAGAATTAGTATTAAAATCAATAATACCATTTCCTAGACCCGCATTTGTTGAAACAATATGTAATGTTCTATCAGTTGCAACACTGCTAGTCATTCCAATTGTTCTATCATTTGATAATGCATCACCTAATGAAAGCGTATCTCCATCCCATGAAAATTCTGTGGGAAATCCTATATTAAATGATCCGAAAAATATTTTTGCTAGATTATCAGCTCCGTTTCTTGTTGCACGAATTCTAGCGCATGTTATCTCTCCTGATGTATCATCTTCTATAGCAAACAATACTCCAGCACCGAAAGCACCTGACATATCAGCTGATGTTTTATGTTTAAATATAGTTGAATAACTTGTTAAATTAGTAACAGCATCTGAAAATGTAAATTTTGACGAGAAAGATGATGTTGATAGTATCTCAGCTCCTGAAATTTTTCCGGTTCCCATATCTAAAACATCACCAGCATTAAATGGTAATATTGTTGTATTTTCTCTTTTCCACATTCCATTCGATGAATGAGTTGCAACAAATTCTGTAGTTGCTAATTTTGTCGAACTATCGCCTGGCGCTTGTGTTACACTTGTAACGTTTCCACTCAACGACATTGTTGGGGTATTATTTGCAGTCAAAGTTCCAAACGTAACGTATGCCGCACCATCAACATCATAAGCTTGCAATAACGCTGTATTTCCTGCCAATAATGCTGTTTTAATTGATTGACCCGCTGAAACAACAATATCGTTTGCGCCAG
>ERZ1292629.748-Hain-H43-01um-R1-748-length-35552-cov-23_pt1 | contig 35552 bp, 47 predicted proteins | sample MGYA00564399_ERZ1292629 | MGnify/ENA primary metagenome ERZ1292629 (study PRJEB36523, sample SAMEA6512636) | groundwater metagenome | collected 2019-01-08 | study: AquaDiva: Metagenomics assemblies of 32 groundwater samples
AATCCCTCAAAATATCTTGGAACAGTTTCTCTATTTTGAGCAAATTCAAGTAAAACTTGCTGAACTTTAGGATTTGAATAATATAATTTAGTAATCGCTCTTATTCTATCCTCTTTCAAATTAGACTTATCTTCCATTAAAATTACCATCTTTCTCACTTTATAGCATTTATTATGTCAAGGAACCATGTTCCTTGAGCATCCAAAGCACGAGTATCATTTACATCGTGCTTTTGATTGTATCTTTTCACTATAATAAAACTTAAAAGCTCAATATAATGGATAGATAAATGCAACTAAAACTTGAAAATCCAAAATTATTCTCAGACCTTATAAGCATCATATCTGAACTCGTTACAGAGGTAAGATTAAAGGTTAATTCCACAGGCCTTCAATTAACAGCAATTGACCCTGCAAATGTAGCTATGGTTCACTTTAGAATACCTTCAGATTTATTCATTCAATTTGACGTTTCTCAAGAGCACTCTCTAGGTCTTAATCTTGATAATCTTAAAGCAGTTTTAAGAAGATGTAAGCCAGGAAGTTCATTAACTATTCAAAAGGCAGAAAATTTTCTTAAATTAGGAATACACGACAGAATAAAGAGAGACTTCACATTAGCTTTATTAGACATAGATGCAGAAGAAAAAGAACTTCTTAATCTCGAATTCAAATCAGTTATAAAAATGGACTCAGAAGCATTTACAGAAGCAGTTGAAGATTGCTTAGTAGTTTCAGATGCCTGTACTTTCTTCTCAGAGCCTAATAGATTCACATTGGAAGCACATGGATTAAACTCAGCAAAAGCAGAATTTTCTTCTGAAGAAGTAGAAATTTACTCAGACACTTCAAAAGCAAGATATTCTCTAGAATATCTAAACAAATTTATTAAAGGCTCAAAAATATCAAGCAGAGTAACAATTTCATTTTCAGATAGCAAACCTGCAAGAATAGACTTCCCAACAGGAAATGTCATGCTTTCATTCATCTTAGCCCCTAGAATCGAACAGGAAGATTAATCTTCCCTTTCATTAAGATACTCTCTTACTTCAGGTCTTCTATATAATGCTTTAGCAACTTCTTCACGATGTTGATAACATGCTTTAAATTCCTTAAAAGCAGTCTGGACTCGAAGAGGTAATCTACTAACAGTTTCTTCTAACTCTTCTTTTTTACCTTCACTAATACCACTTACATTAAGAACATTAATCAGTCTGTCTAATTTCATAGCATGAGTTAAATTCAATTTCTTTAAACTCAATCCAGATTGTCTTTGAAATCTAATCATAGGTTTCATATGAACCTGATAAAAAGTAAGACCCATAGCTAAAGCTCCAAAAGTTCCAGCTATCAAATAACTATCATTATCATCCATAAATTCTTGGAATTTATAGGCGTTATAAACCTTAGCCTAATTATGTCAAGATAAAAACAATTAAATACTAACTAATATCTAATAATAAACATGCATAAAAGAGACAGTTGGGTATTTCTTGCATTAATATTATCAGCAGTATTGCTATCATCTTCTTTTGTTGTTGCTCAAGAATCTACTGATAATCCTGAATTATCAGAAAGTGCAGGAATAACTCCAGATAGTGCATTCTATTTTGTAGAAGATTCTATTCTTACTAAATTCAGAGATGACAGTTCAAATAGAGAGAAAAAAATTGCAGAAGTTAGAGAAATGATTAATGAAGGTAAAATTGAAGAAGCAAAAAGAGCCTTAGCAAAATATAAAGAATTTGCAGACCGTCTTGAAAAAGAAGTATCTCCAGATAAGCAGGAAGAAGCAAAGAGAAGTGCAGAGGCAATTAGAGCAGTAATTTCCGAAATAGAATCTGAAATTCCCGAGGCTGATAAGGAAAGTTTTGTTGATTCTGTTGTAGAAAGCGAAAAAAGAATAGAAACAGCAGCTGAAATTGCATCAAAGATAAAAGATTTATGTGAAACTCTCGCTAAAATTGATCCAGATCAATATTCAAGGACATGCAAGTCAGGTGAAGATTCTCCTGCCTGGCAAAAGAAACTTGATAAAGATTTAACTGATGAACAGAAAAAAGAAGCTAAAGTTTTTATCCAAGTAATGACTCAATGTTTCAAAGATGCAACAAATTGTAAATGTCAAGACATCAGCGTAAAGTCATTCGCTGATAAATGTTCTGAAGTAGCTCCATTATATGCTCAATGTCAAAAAGGTGATGAAACAAAATGTGAAGAAGCCGATTCAAAGAGTGAAGGAATAGAAGATTTACTTCCAGATTACTTACAGGAAATAATGGCTGATTTAGATAAAGAATATTCCGGAGCACAATTTGAAAATCATATGCCTGAAGAATGTCGAGAAGCAAATGTAAAAACGGAAAAAGAATGTACTCAGATAATGGTAAGAACACATGCTCCAGAAGAATGTATTTCTGCTCTTGATTCTGGAAAAATAAATTTTGAAAATGAAAGACAATTTAGAAAAGAATGTGAAGAGATTATGTTTAAAGAAAGCGCACCGCAAGAATGCATTGATGCAGGAATAAAAGATGGAAGGGAATGTGGAAAGTTCATGTTTAAAGAAAGTGCACCAGAAGAATGTATGGATGCTGGATTAACGGGAGATAAGCCTTCAGATCATAAGAAGTGCAGAGAGATAATGGATAAACTTCAAGGTGGAAGAGAAAATAATCAAGGACAACACCAACGAGGAGGATTTAATTTTGATTGTAGAAAATTAGAAAATTCTGAAGAAAGATTAAAATGTTTTGACAGTGCAGTTTCTAGTTATAAGGAAGGCCCTGGTCAAGGAGAAAGTAGACAATTTAGTGAAGGCGATTTTAGAAAAATTAAAGATAAGGAAAGAGAGTGTGCAAATTCATGTACTGGAGGAAGATGGGACTTCTCAGGTGGAAATTGTCAATGTAATATGGAAGAAAGAAGAGAAGCGTTTAGAGATGAAAGAAGATTTGAAGGAGATCAAAGACAATTTGACCCAAGTAAATTATCTGAAGAAGAAAGAAAGAGGTTTGAAGAAGAAAGAAGAAGACAAGATGAAAATATGAGAAACCAGGAAGGTCAGTTCCAAGGACGACCACCAGAAGGACAATTTAATAATAACCAACAAGGACCTCCACCAGGGGAAAATCAACCGCCTTCTTTAAGTCCCCCATCATCAGATAGCTCGGGTTCAAGTTCATCAGGTTCATCTTCTAGTCCTTCACAACCGTCAGATTCTTCTGGTTCATCTAGTTCAGGTTCAGGAAGTGGAATAACTGGTGGAGCAGTCTTAGACATAGCCAAAGACAGCAGATTCTTGCAGTATTTCTTCAATAAATAATAACTTCTCTCCCACCACGAAAAGCTTTAAAAAGGCACAAAACACAGTAAAATAGAATCATTGAATCTTCTGTGCTGATAACACCTGGGTTCAAAGCTTGATGAAAGCTGTAGAGAGTTGTGCTACTTATGATTTAAATAAAATAGTAATTACACTTAATGGCAAAACTATCAAAACCACGTGAAGGAAGCTTGCAGTTCGCTCCGAGAAATAGAGCTGAAAAGTTCTTACCTAGTGTAAACTGGTCAGTTGTTCTTGAGAAATCTAATCTTGATAAAAAGTTAAAAGGTCTTCTTGGCTTCGTAGCTTACAAAGTAGGAATGGCAACAGCACTTGTAAAAGATTCAACTGATAAATCTATGACTGCTGGAAAGAAAGTTTACCTCCCAGTTACTATTTTAGAAGTTCCAGCAATGAAAGTTTATTCTATAAGATTCTATAATGAAGGAATAGTTGCTAAAGAATCGCTTGTTTCTATAGATAAGGAATTAAAGAAGATTGTAAGACTTCCAAAGGCCCTTCCAACAATTTCAGCTCCTGAAAAATATGATGATGTAAGAGTAATTGTTTATACTCTAGCAAAACAAACAAACATAAAGAAAACTCCAGATATTATCGAAGTAGCTATCCACGCTCCAACAGCACATGAAAAGTTTGAATATGCAAAGTCATTAATAGGAAAAGAGCTATCGCTAAATGATTTTGTTCATTCCACACTTCTTGATTCAAGAGGTTTAACAACAGGACATGGTTTTACAGGCGCAGTAAGAAGATTTGGAATTTCTCTTAAACAACATAAATCTGAAAAAGGAAGAAGACGTCCTGGAAGCTTAGGTCCTTGGCATCCAGCAAGAGTTACTTTCAGAACACCTATGGCTGGACAATATGGTATGTTTGCAAGAATGCAATATAACAATGTTTTTATCTCTTCAGGAAATATATCTGAAAAAGATATAAATCCAAAGTCAGGTTTCTCGCATTACGGAAAAATAACTTCTTCTTATATTATAATCAAAGGTTCAATACAAGGTCCAGAAAAAAGACAAATTCTTCTAACACCCTCATTTAGACAGACAAAGTATCAATTAAAAAAGAAATATGAATTTCAGGAGATTATAGTATGAATATAGAATTAAGTGGTAAAACTCTAAATCTTATAGAAGGAAATCCTGCAAGTCAAGATTATATAGTGGTAAGCATGACTAGATCATCATCAGGTTCAATTAAAACACAATATAGACAAGGTAATAGTAAAGCACCCCTTGCATTAACAATTAACGAAACTTTAACTACTACCTCTCAAGATTTTAGAATGTATCACATTATGTTAAGGGAGAACAACTTATGAAAGCAGCCTTATATGATCAATTAGGAAAGAAAAAATCAGATATAGAATTACCTTCAGTATTTTCAACACCAATAAGAGAAGATATTGTTGTAAAATCATTTGAAGCAGAAAAATTCTTAGATAGACAAGTTTATGCAAATTATGAAGAAGCAGGAAAGAGACATTCAGCTTCTGGAACAATAAGCCATAGACGTCATGAATGGAAAGGCCATTATGGAAAAGGTATAGCAAGACTTCCTAGAAAAACTATGTGGAGAAGAGGAACACAATTTTATTGGGTTGGTGCAGAAACTTCACAAACAAGAGGTGGTAGAATGGCTCATCCACCAAAAGCATCTTTTGCATTTAGAAAGATAAACAAGAAAGAAAGAAATTTAGCATTAAATATTGCATTCACTTCAACATTTAATAAAGAATTAGTTAAGAAACATTATGCCTCATTAGATACTGGCCTTTCAGCATCGGTAATTGAATCTCTTCCAACTAAGACTAAAGATCTTCTTTCATCTTTAAAGAATATATTTGGAACAGCATTTTCAATAGTAATGAAGAAAAAAACAGTTCGTTCTGGAAAAGGAAAAGCAAGAGGAAGAAGATACAAATCAAATTCAGGTCTTCTAATAGTTTCAGGAAATTCAGAATCAAATAAATTCACCGGAGTAGAAATAAAGTCTGTTAGCGAATTGAAACTTAGAGATTTATATCCTCTTGGAAGATTAACTCTTTACACTAAAAAAGCATTGGAAGAAATTTCAAATAAGGAGAACAAAGAATGATTTTAAAACCAGTTACAACTGAAAAAGCAGTAAAGATGATTGATGTAGATAATACATTACTTTTTGAAGCCCCTAGAAATTCAGATAAACCTGAAATAAAGAAAGAAGTTGAAAATGTTTTCAATGTCAAAGTAGACAAAGTAAGAACTTTTGTCCAAGACAATAAGAAATATGCTTACGTTAAATTAAATAAAAAAAGTCCAGCAATTGACATTGCTACTAAATTAGGAATGATGTAAAATGGGAAAGAGAATTATATCACAAGCAAGAGGACACGGGTCCTTAACATATCAAGCACGTAAGAGAGCATTTATCTATAAAATAAAATATCCTACTCATGTTGGTGAAGCTGAAATTATAAATATAATACATTCAGCAGCACATTCAGCACCACTTCTTAAAGTAAAAGCAGGTTCAGAAATATTCTATAATCCTGCTTTCAATGGTGCAGAAGTTGGACAAAAGATAATAGTTAGCACCGATACAATCGCAGTTGGTAATATCGTGATGTTAAAAAAAATACCTGAAGGAACAGAAATATATAATATTGAAAATAATCCTGGAGATGGTGGTAAAATGATAAGGTCTGCTGGTTCAAGAGCAATACTTACAAAACAATTGGAACACAATAAAGTACTCATACTCATGCCTAATAAAAAAGAAATTTCTGTTTCTGGAGATTGCAGAGCAAGTCTTGGAGTAATTGCTGGTGACGGTAGAATCCTTAAACCATTTATAAAAGCAGGAAAGAAGTGGTTCAAGATGAAGGCACGTAACAAACTATGGCCTAGAACTTCCGCAATCAAGATGAACGCGATAGATCATCCGTTCGGTTCAGGTAGAGGTAAAAGAATCAAATCGAAGATTGCTAAACGTAACGCTCCTCCAGGTGCTAGAGTTGGTCACATAAGACCTAGAAGAACAGGATGGGTGCGATAATGGCAGAACATGAAACAGTAATGACAAGATCTAAGGAAGTATTCTACAGAGGAGTAAACTTAGAAGAATTAAAGAAACTAGATGTAAGAGAAATAGCTAAATACCTTCCTTCAAGATCAAGACGTTCAGTTTTAAGAAATTTCCAGACAATAGAAAATTTCGTAAAACTTTGTGAAGCAAGCCATGCGTCTAAGAAAAAGATAAGAACTCATTTAAGAGATATAGTAATTGTACCAAGACTAGTAGGACTTACAATTTCTATCTATAATGGAAAGACATTCAATGACGTAATTGTTACACACAGAATGATTGGTCATAGACTTGGAGAATTTTCACTTACAAGAGTAAGAGTTACACACGGAACTGCAGGTATTGGAGCAACTAAAGGTACAAAGGGAGTTAAGAAATAATGGTTCAACAACATAAAAAACTAGAAATAAAAGCAGAGAAATCTCAGAAAAAAGAATTAGTAAAAACTCTAGCTGACAATAAAGAACACGATAACAAAAATGAAGCGCACGATCATTCTCATGAGCATGCACACGATCACTCACACGACCATAATCATGAACATACACATGTAAATGAAGAAAAGAAAGAAGATAAAGTCGAAGAGAAAAAAACTGAGAAGAAAGAAGAAAAGAAAATAGTAAAGAAAGAAGAAGCAATTGCAAAAGGAGTAGGCCTGCCAATTTCAAAGAAGCACTGCATGTACATCTGCAATTTCATAAAAGGCAAAACTGTAGATTTATCAATAAAACAATTAGAAGAAGTTTTGAAATTCAAGAGAGCAATTCCATATGCTGGAGAAATTCCTCATAGACATGGAGACATGATGTCGGGTCGTTATCCAATAAATGCATCAAAAGTTATGATAACTGTATTGAAAGGATTAAGAGGAAATATAATTTCAAATGGTCTTGACGTTGAAAAAGCTAAGATATATTTCGCTTCTCCAACCTGGGGATCTAGGCCTGCTAAAAAAGGCGGAATGAGGTTTAAAAGGGTACATCTCATCCTTAAAGCAAAAGAATTCAATAATAAAATGGAGAAAAAGAAATAATGGAAGAAAAGAAATTTGTAAATTTTAAGAAAGAAGAGCTTGGAGTTAAAGAATATATCAAGAAAGAATTAGGAAAAGGAAGAATAAGCTCAGTTCTTATAACTTACACACCTGTTGGAGAGAAAATAGTAATTGCTACAAACAAACCCGGATTAGTTATTGGAAGAAAAGGAGAAAAAATTGATGAACTTACAAGAGTTCTAAAGAAGAGATTCAAATTAGATAATCCCCATATAGAAATAAAAGAAATATTTGATTCAAGATTAGATGCTCAGCTTGTAGCAGACGAAATTGCTCTAGCATTAGAAAGACAAGGATCTCTTAAATTCAAAGTAGTTGCTTATAAAACTCTCCAAGAGATTATGAAAGCAGGAGCATTGGGAGCAGAAATTGTTATGGCTGGTCGTCTTCCTTCAGAAAGAGCAAAATCCTGGAGATTTTCACAAGGTTATCTAAAAAAGACAGGACATCCTGCTAAAGTAGTAGACAGAGCACAAGCGCAAGCAATTAATATGACTGGAGTTACTGGAATAAGCGTCAGTATATTGCCTCCTGATGCACACATTCACGACAAGATAGTTGTCGACGACAAAATGAGACAAAAAATTAAAGAAAATGAGGGCGCTCCAATATTAGAAAATGCTCCATCACAAAAGAAAGCTGTAAGAAAATCTTCAAAGAAAAATAAAGATAAGGGAGAAAGTAACTAATGGCTAATTTAAAAGCTAAGGATGCAGTGAAAATGAGCAAAGAAGATAGAGAGGCAAAGCTTAAAGAGCTTAAAATGGAGTTAATAAGATCAAATGTCACAGCACAAAAATCAAATGCAAAAACAAGACAGATTAAAAGATCAATTGCTAGATTACACACCATTACAAATTCAAATAAATCTAATTCGGAGGTGTTGAAGAAGTAATGGCCTTAGATCCAATAAATAATTCCTTCGGTTTGCCGAATCAATCAGACGTTTTTGAAGAGATTGCAAAGAGCGACCAGAAAATAGTTGTTTCAACTGTAGCGAGACGTTACGGTAAATTAGCAACTCTGGTTTCAGGTTTTGACGGGAACGTAGATATAAAATCAACGGCAAAAAGCCTTAAAGAAAAACTTGCCTGCGGGGGCACTGTTAAGGATGGAGTTATTGAATTACAGGGTAATCATAAAAAACAAGTTAAAAATATTTTAATAAAACTTGGATTCCCAGAGGACTCAATTTCAGATTAACAACATGGAAAAAAAACAAAATAAAAAAACACAAGAGAAAACAAACAAAGTAGTAGTCCCAGTTCCAACAAGAGGAAGAGTATTTGCAGGTACCGTTACAAAGAAATTCCCTGGAAGAGTAGTAATCGAATTTGAAAGAACTATTTTCGTAGAAAAATATGAAAGATTCTATAAAAAGAAAACTAGAATACATGCTCGTCTACCTTCTGGAATGATAATTGAAATTGGAGATTATATCAAAGTTAGAGAGTGCAGACCCCTTTCAAAAATCATACATGCAGTAGTTATAGAAAAAGTTCGTTCAGCACAAAATCCGGTCGCTGGAGTTCAGAAGAACCCGCAGGAGGTTCTTACATGAAAGCAGTATCAGCGATGGTAACACGTGGATTTAACATTGGAAGTAACCTTGTTGCTGCAGATAACTCTGGAGCCAGAATAGTAAGAATAACTGGAGTAGTACATGGAAAATCAAGAAAAGGAAGACAGCAATTCGCTAAATTAGGAGATTATGTTAAAGTTTCAGTTCGTGCAGGAAAACCTGAAATGAAAGGACAAGTTTTTGATGCAGTTATTATAAGACAAAGAATGCCGTATAGAAGAAAGACTGGAGAGAGAGTCTGCTTTGAAGACAATGCCGTCGCGTTACTAAAAGATGAGAAAGGAAATCCAAAGGGAACTTTCATTAAAGGTCCGGTTGGAAGAGAAATTTTAGAAAGATGGAAGGAGGTCTCGAAAATCGCGCAGTACGTACTATGAAATCACATTTTTCAAAATCATGGGTAAGCAGTGGTCAGCCTAGAAAGCAACATAAATATTTAGCTAATGCACCATTGCATATAATGCATAAGTTTTTAAGTGCAAATTTATCAAAAGCTCTAAGAGAATTGCATGGTAAGAGAAGTCTTCCCCTCAAGACAGGGGATGAGGTGCTTGTCATGCGAGGCAAATTTAAAAAGAAATCTGCCAAAGTCGCTTCTGTAGATCTTAAGAAAAGATTTGCATATCTTGAAGGAATACAAAGAACTAAAAGAGAAGGAACAAAGGTAAATATTCCTTTCCATCCATCAATTCTTCAAATTACCTCTTTAAATTTAGAGGATAAGAGAAGACTCTCACCAAATACAACTAAAAAAACTATAACCAAAGGAGAAAAACATGCACCAAACAAGGCTTAATGCCTCATTAAAGCTACCTATAAAAAGAAAAGGCTCAAAATATCTAGCAAGAGCTATATCTGACAACGATAATTCAGTACCTGTGATAATTGCATTAAGGGATATGTTAGGATTAGCAAAGACTTCTGCAGAAGTTAAAAGCATGATTCATAGAAAACTTATAAAATTAAATGGCTCATTAGTATCTGAATCAAATGCGAGCATAAGATTATTTAATATTTTAGAAGCAGATAAAAATTATCTTCTCTCTCTTTCACCAACTGGAAAATTCCATTTTGAAGAAAGTAAAGAAAGCAAAACAAGATTATGTAAAATAACTGGAAAAAATTTAATAAAATCTGGAAAGATACAATTTAACTTGCATGATGGTTCAAACATAATTTCAAAAGATAAATTAGCAATTGGAGATTCTGTTTATCTTGATATGTCTGGAAAGCTTGTAAAACATAAATCTTTGGATAAGGGAGCTAGCGTATTGATAATCTCTGGAAAATATTCAGGCACAAATGGAAAAATAGATTCAATGGTAGATAATAAGGTTTCAATTTCTTTCAACGGAGGCAAAGCAGTATTAGAAAAATCTGCTGTAGCAGTTATATGAAAGCTTCAATGAATCCTATGAGAAAGATTAAAATTGAGAAAGTAGTTTTAAGTGCTGGAGCAAGAGGCAAGGATTTAGAAAAAGCACATAAACTTCTTAATATGATTTCAAAAAAGAAAGCACATATTCTAAAATCTCAAAAAAGAATTCCCGATTTTGATGTAAGTCCGGGGCAGGAAGTAGGAACAAGAGTTACTTTAAGAGGGCAAGAAGGAGTAGAATTATTAAAAAGACTTTTAGGTGCATTAGACAATAAAATAAAGCAAAAACAGATAGCCGATAATCATTTCTCATTCGGAATAAAAGAATACATAGAAATTCCAGGCACAGAATACCAAAGAGATATCGGAATTAGAGGATTCAATATTACTGTAGTTTTCACAAGAGCAGGAGCAAGAGTTCAGAGAAAAAAGATAAAATCAGGAATAATACCTAAAAGACAACAGATAACAAAAGAAGAAATTCAAAAATTCATGGGGGACGTCTTTAAGACGGAAATAGCATGACAGCAAGTGATTGGAATAAAATATTAAAACAGTTGAGAAGCAAGCCAGTAGTTATGCAGAAATTCCTCAAATTCAATAAGCCTAAAACAAGAAGCACAGGAATAGCATTAAATAAATGTGAACGCTGTGGAAGATTCGGTGCACATTTAGGTCAATATAATATAAATTTATGCCGACAGTGCTTTAGAGAGATAGCAACTGAAATCGGTTTTGAAAAATACAACTAACATGAGCCAAGATATATTAGCTGATACGCTAAACCAAATGATGAACGCCAAAAAGGCGAGAAAGACTTCAGTTACTGTGAAGATTCATTCCAAGCTACTTCTTTCAGTTCTAGCTCTAGCAAAATTAAAGGGTTATGTAAAATCTTATGCAAAAACAGACTCAGGTTTTACAATAGAATTTGGAAAGCTTAATGGATGCAACGCTATAAAGCCAAGATTCGTAGTAAATGCAGATGACTATGAAAAATATTCAAAGCGTTATTTACCTTCAAAAGATTTAGGAATTTTAATAGTTTCAACATCACAAGGTTTAATGATTCATCAAACAGCAGATGAAAAGAAAATTGGAGGAAGCTTATTAGCTTATTTCTTCTAATGAGAACAAAGATGTCTGAAAAGATGGAAATTCCTTCAGGAATTACATGTACTATTCACAATAAAATTTTAACTTGTAAGAAAGGAGATAAATTTGTTTCTAGAAACATAGAATTACCAAGAGTTACAATTACAGTAAATGGAAATGAATTAGTGATTTCAACTCATGCAGGAGCGAGGAAAGAAAATAATCTTATAAAATCTTATCTTGCACATATGAAAAATATCTTTTCAGGTTTACAAAAAGACTTTACATATATCTTAGAGGCAGTTAATGTACACTTCCCAATGACAATGAAGCTTGAGAAAAACAATCTTCTAATAACTAATTTCCTAGGTGAGAAAAAACCAAGAATAGCAGCAATTCACCCTCATGTTAAAGCTGAAATAAAAGGACAGAGAATAATTCTAACCTCACATGATAAAGAAGCTGTTGGAGAGACAGTTTCTTGTATAGAAAGAACAACTAAAGTAAGGAAGAAAGATAGAAGAGTCTTCCAAGACGGAGTATATCTCGTTGAAAGACCTGGGAGGACTGCATAATGCCTAAGAAATTCCTTCGTCAAGATACAAGAAGACATTTAAGACTTGGAAAGAGAAGAAGAAAACTTCAGAAATGGAGAAACCCTCGTGGAAGACACAATAAAGTAAGAAGACAGAGAAGAAATTATCCAGCTAGAGTTAAAATTGGATATGGTACTCCAAGAGAAACTTCTGGAAAGATAGATAATCTCACTCCAGTTTTAGTTCATAATCTAAAAGAATTATCTGTCCTAAAGAAAGATTCTCTTATTATAATTGCAAGAGTTGGAGCTAGAAAGAAACTAGATATTATAAAGAAAGCTAATGAGTCAGGTTTCAAGATAATGAATCTTTCTGGAGGAAATTCAAAATGAATATAAGAAAGAAAAAAATATTAGCTGCAAATACTATGGGTGTAGGTAAGGATAGAATAGTTTTCAATGTTGAGAGATTAGATGAAATAAAAGAAGCAATAACTAAGCAAGATATCAGAGATCTTGTAAGTGCTGGAGCAATTTATGTTAAAGATATAAAGGGAAGAACAGCAGTTGTCAAGCGTAAGACAAGAAGAAGAGCAGGAAGTATAAGAAAGAAAGTTAAAAATTCAAAGACAACTTATGTAATCATCACAAGAAAACTTAGAGGCTATATCTCTGAGTTAAGAGATCAAGAAAAAATAACTGAAGAACAGTTTTGGAAGCTAAGGAAAGATATAAGAGCACGTACTTTCAAGAGTAAATCACACCTAAAGGAGCATTTAAATTAAAATGGGAAGAACAATAAGAAGAAGAAGACTTGAAGCAAGAACAGATTACAAAGCTAGAATAGAGCTTATTAAATCTGGAAAGCCAAGACTAGTAGTAAGAAAAACAAATAGATATGTAATTGCTCAACTTGTTAGAAGTGAAGGAGCACAAGATTTCGTTGTTTCAACACTTTCGTCAAAAGATTTGATTGCAAAAGGATGGCCGGAAAATAAATCTGGAAGTCTGAAGAATAGATCTGCAGCATATCTAACAGGATATTTATTAGGCAAAGCAGCATTAGGAAAGAAAATAACTGAAGCAATATTAGATGCTGGAATGTATAGAAACATTCAAAAGTCTAGAATTTACACAGTTCTTAAGGGAGCTCTTGATGCAGGCCTTAAAGTGCCTCATGATGCTAAAGTCCTTCCTAAAGAAGAATTTTTACATGTAAGTCCTGAATTCAAGAAAATTGTGGAGAAAATAAAAAACTAAAATGGCAGAACAAGAAACAATAAACAAACCTAAGGATCTTATAGAAGCAACACCAGAAGAGTTGCAGAAGTTAGAGCAAGCTATGCCTGAAGTTTATAAGTCAAGAGAAGAGAGAGCAAAAGAAGAGGAAAAAAGAAAACTTGACTCTTGGGTTCCAAAAACAAATCTTGGTAGATTAGTAAGAACTGGAAAGATAAAAAATATATCAGAAGTATTATCTCAAGATAAAAAAATATTAGAATCTGAGATTGTAGACTTATTATTAAAATTAGACTTTGATCTTTTATCTATTGGTCAAGCAAAAGGTAAATTCGGAGGCGGTAAAAGAAGGGCCTGGCGTCAAACTCAGAAGAAGACTATGGAAGGAAACGTAGTAACTTTCTCAGCAATGGCCGTTGTAGGCGATAAGAAAGGGCACGTAGGAGTAGGATATGGTAGATCAAAGGAAACTCTTCCAGCAAGAGCGAAAGCAGTTAGACAAGCAAAACTAGGATTAATAAAGATAAATAGAGGATTTGAATCTATAGAACATTCTGGAAATGAACCACACACAGTACCATTTATAGTAGAAGGAAAATGCGGTTCAGTAAGAATAAAATTAATCCCAGCTCCAAGAGGCACAGGCCTTGTTGTAGGCGATCAAGTTAAGAAGATATTAAAACTTGCAGGAATACATGATGTTTATGGAGTCACAACAGGTCAGACAAGAACAACATTCAACGTTGCAAAAGCTTGCATGGATGCATTAACTAAAACAAACCAAATGGAGTTATAATGATATTAATAATAAGAATCTCAGGGCTAGTAGATGTTTCCTCAGATGTAAATGAAGCACTATTTAGAATGAGATTAAGAAAGAAATATACTGCAGTTGTTTTACATGATAATGTAACAAATAGACATCTTCTTAAGAAAGTAAGAAATTATGTTGCTTTTGGAACTATAACTAAAGAAGATTTAACGATGCTTATTGAAAAGAGAGGTCTTCCAGTAGACAAGAAAAAGAAAATTGATGTTAAGAAAGCAGTAGAAGGATTTGAAAAATCTTCTCTTTTAGATCTTGGAGTTAAACCTTTCTTCAGATTGCATCCAGCTCGTGGTGGAATAGATACAAAAATACATTATCCAATTAGAAAAGGAGTTTTAGGCGATCATAAAGATAAGATAAACGAATTAATGAGGAGGATGTTGTAATGCCATTCAAGAAGAGAAGAAAGTCAGCAAGAAGACACGGTTATCAAACAGCATTTAGAGGAGCAAAAGAAAGAACAAGAGGTTCTGGAAATCGTGGAGGAAAAGGAATGGCTGGAACTGGAAAGAGAGGAGACGCAAAGAAGACACTTATTCTTAACTTACCTGAACCATATTTTGGAAAGTCAAGAACACTAAGAAGAGGAAATGTTCCAAAGAAACTTCAAGTTATCAATCTAGATGATATTTCAAAGAATCATGCTGATTCAAAAGAAGTAAAACTTAAAGGATACAAAATCTTAGGAGAAGGCACATTATCATTCAAAACAATTATACACGCATCAGCAGCATCCTTCTCTGCAGCTGAAAAGATAAAGAAAGCAGGCTCTGAATTAATAATCATTCAAGCAGAAGAAAAAGTATCTGCACCATTAAAGCCAGTTAAGAAAGTAGCAGTTAAGAAATAATTAAGAGTCAGATTTATTAATCTAATTTAATTGATTTAATTAAGAATGAAAAAAGAGCAATTTGGGAAAGTTAGCAAATCTTATGCTTCTTTGGCTAAAATAGACCCTTCAAAACAGTATGTGCAATATCCCTCAGCTCTCAAACTTTTAGGGAATATAAAAGGTAAAAATGTTCTAGATATTGGTTGTGGAGATGGACATTCATCCAGAGCAATAGCTTCTAAAGGTGCAAATGTTGTAGGATATGATATTGCTAAGGAACAGATAAAAATAGCAGAGTCAATTGAAAAGCATAACTCTCTAGGAATAACATATTTTAATTTAGATCAATATAATTTCAAATCATCCATAAATTTTGATAAGGCATGTGCAATCCTTGTTCTACCTTATTCCTCCAACAAAAGAGATTTATTATATTTTTTCAAGTCAGCTTATTCTAATACTTCTGATAATGGAGAATTCATAGCAATAATATTTAATCCACTCTATAAAAGATACGATGTTTTAGCATATAATAGAATATTTAGGAAACTACTAGATAATAAAATAAAAATTGAATTCTACAATTCAGAGGATAAATTCTTATTTTCTGCAGAAGCTTCCGATTTTTCAAAAACAAATTATGAAGAAGCAGCCAAAAAGGCAGGTTTTAAGAAATTTACATGGAAAAAATTAAAAGTGAGTAAAAAAGGAATCTCTGCTTTAGGAGAAAGATTTTGGAAGAATTATGAGAATGATTGTCCATATATCGGCCTTATCGCAAGCAAAAAAGCTTAAGCTTTTTTAATTATTCTCACAATTCCTTTATCCGCATCAACTTCTATCTCATCACCATCTTTCAATATTCTTGTAGCGATCTTTGTACCAATCACGCAAGGCCTTTTTAGCTCTCTACTTACAATAGCTGCATGACAAGTAATACCTCCCTGATCTGTAACAATAGCCGCTGCTTTTTTCATAGCTGGAACAAACTCAGGTGTTGTTTGATTAGCAACTAATATATTCCCTTCTTTGAACAATTCAATATCTCCACTATTTCTTAATACCTGCACTTTACCTCTGACATTTCCTCTGTAAGCAACAGCGCCCCTTAATTCCTTAACTTCACTATTATCATGAAACATATTTTCTTTCTTAATTTTTTCAGCAATTTCTTCTTTATACAATGTTTTAGACTGTCCATTAAAATAGATTTCCATAAATTCTTCTTTACTCCTTCTTTCAATTTGCTTCCAATCAACTTTTTTCCCATCAAGCAATGAAATAGCTTCTTCAACATTAAGATAATAACATTCATTCTGACTTCTCTTAAATCTCTTAGCTATTTCATCAAATATCTTAAAGTGGATAAAGTTTGTCTTTAGAACTCTTTCTTTTCTCTTGTCTTGAACATGTGTAAATACTTCAGATATTCCTATAATATTCTGTAAATCATGCGATACTTTTAATTTTTTATACAATTCTAATTTATTTTTCCTATTATGTTCAGCCCCTTCTATTTTCTCTTCTATCTCTCTATCGAAATCTATTTTCTTTTCAAGTATCTTTCGAGCTTCTAGTTTAACTTCTTGAGCAGTTAAAGACATTTTATCATTATAATTAGCCTTAATCCAAATAAATAATTCAGCCAATTTATTACATTCATGTTCTATAATTTTACTAGCCTTTTTTTCACTTATCATTTTAGCAATTCTAATCAAGCCAGCTTCATACTCATTAACAAATGAACCAAAAGTAGGTTGAGTAAGTTTAGCAATAACCTCAGAGGTCGCTTTTTCCTTCAATTCTTCTTTTATCTTAGCGACAAGCCAATCTTCTTTATCACTGGTAAGAAAACTATCAACGATATATCCAAAACCACCATTTGCAACATAATGTTCATGTATTTTCTTTAAAATATTGCTCAATTCTTTATTAGAAGCTTTTTCTAAGTTTTCACCAATTCTTTCATTATAAATTTCAATAAATTTCTCAAATTCTTTATCCCAGCTAGAGAGAAAATCTTCAGCAAATTTACTATTTTCAACAGCTTTCTTAATTATCGAAGCTCTTTTCTTCTTAATTTCTTCATTGTCCCAGAACCAATCCCAATGATTCAGCTTAGTTATATTATAAAATGCAAATCCGTAAGGGAGAGCAATAGGATTCTTAGCAGCATGAGCAATAGCTATTGCTTGTTCATTTATACCGAATAAATAACCTGCATAACTCTTATTATACCAGTCTTTATTAGAATTGATTCTCTTAATTACCTCTTCTGCAGTTCCATATTTAGCCATATTCTCTTCCATATCTATTGATTCAACCTTAAAAAGTTAGTATATAAAACATCTCTCCCCCTTAAGGGGATTAGATTTATATAATTCAATATATCTATAGATACATGGACGATGAGCTACTTGAAACATTGAAAAGCATAGGCCTTACGAACGGAGAATCAAGAGTCTACATAGCACTTTTATCTTTAGGAACATCAACCGTAAGTCCAATAGTAGAATCTTCAGGGATATCCTCATCCAAGGTTTATTTTATATTAAATAAATTAGGTGTAAAAGGATTAGTTTCAATGTCTGTAGAGAACAAAAATAAAATATACTCTGCAACTCAACCAGAAAGGATATTAGACTATCTAGATGAAAGAGAGAAAATTATTAAGAAACACAAAACTGAAATTTCTAAAATAATTCCTCTTCTTAAAACAAAAAAAGATTTTAACACTCATCAGCCCCCAGTAGAATTTACAAGAGGAGAAAAAGGATATGAAAGTATATTCAATGAAGTTTATCTAGGATTAAAGGAAGGAGATAAATATCTTGCTCTAGGAGGTTTAAGAATAAGCTTCAAGATGCAGAATTACTGGTTTAAGCACAGCAATCTTTTATCAAAAAAGAAGATACCTCAATTCACATTATATGAAAGTGAAGGATGGCACAAGAAAGACCCTTCTATTCATCAAAGAGAAAAAAGAAGCCTATATTACCCAAGAGTTCTAAGTAAAGAATATCAAGACCTACCACTAATTCTTACAATAGGAGATAAAGCAATTATCAGCGATGTAGATGAAGATGGAGAAATCTTCACCATGCTTATTAGAAACACAAATCTTAGTAATGGTCTAAAGAGACTTTTAAAAATATTATACAATATCTCAGAAGTCCCAACATCTTTTAAGAATAAAGAATTTGATTATTGATTTTTTATAATTTTAACAACACCAGTATTCGCATTTACTTCTACATAATCTCCATTCTTGAAGACTTGTGTTGCTATTTTAGTGCCTATAACACAAGGCTTGCCCATTTCTCTAGCCACAATTCCTGCATGGCATATAATTCCACCCTCATTTGTTACGAATGCTGCCGATTTCTTCATCGCTACTAGAAAATCTGGAGTAGTCATAGGCGAAACTATCACTTCTCCAGGCTTAACACTGTCAGCTTGCTTATAATTTTTAACAATTCTAACTCGTCCTCTAACAATTCCTTTATTTCCAATTTGACCCTTAACTTCTTTTATGCCTGCAACATTTTCATTTAAGCCTTCAAAGACATAATTTTCATTTTCTTTCGCAAAAGCTTTAAGGGAGATAATTTTATTATTTTTACCATCTATAGAAACCAGTCCTTCTGCACGTTTAAGTAAAACTTTTTCAGAAGGAACTTCTGGAAATTCCTCAGGAAGAACTAAATTAGCAAGTTCTCTTTTAACACCTAATGCAATTAGACAGGATTTAATGAAGGTATCATTCTTTGCAAAAAATTCATCTTTGCTTCTTAATTCCTCTAATTTAAGAGTTATATTTTTTGGAGTTCTATCATCGATTAAAACATAATACCATATTGAAAATAATCCAACGCCCTCTCTGAGTAATTCAATATATTCTTTTATCTTATTTTTATCCTTAGTTGCCCCTTCTTCCCAGATTTTTTCAAGATCAAGTAAAATATTTTTATAATCTTTTATAACTAAATCAATAAAATTATTTCCTTTTCTATTCTCCTTTAATAATATGTCTTTATATTCTTTAAATGCTGCCTCATTTTCCCATATTTGAAGATTTTCATGATTAACATAAAACAAAACTAAAGGACTATTTTGCATTTTCACTCCGAGCCTTCTATAAATAAACTCTTGAGTTTCTCTTGCCCAGATACCCTCAAAAGCAAGATTGCAATCTCGCTCATATTTCTTCTGCCAGATTATCTTCTTGGACATAAATAATGAATATAGTTAATCTTTAAAAACCTATTTTATCTCAATATAAAATGAGCTTTAAGGATATTTTGCATAATCTTCCAGAGGTAAAGCACCCTGTTGAGAAGAAGTTATCTTTTAATGTAAAGTTAAAATGGACTCTTATAGTATTAGTTAGTTTCTTCATTCTCGCAAATATATCATTATATGGTTTAGCCGCAAACTCTCTAGCAAGATTTGAATACTTAGCAATTATACTCGGAACTGATTTTGGAAGTATAATCTCCCTGGGTATCGGTCCTATAGTTATGTCTTCTATTATTTTACAGTTATTAGTTGGAGCAGGTCTTCTTAATATAGATACAAATACTGAAGCAGGTAAGAAATTCTTTCAAGGTCTTCAGAAAGTAGGAGTATATCTTTTCATAATATTTGAAGCGATGGTTTACGTTTTAATGGGTGGTCTACAAGCCTCACCAGGTCTTGCAGGAATAGTCATCTTTCAATTAATTCTAGGCGGTTTAACTGTAATGTTAATGGATGAAGTATCTACAAAGTGGGGATTCGGTTCAGGAGTTTCCCTATTCATTCTAGCAGGAGTATCTTGGAGATTATTTGCGGGCCTATTCCAATTCATAGGACCTACTGGAGAAAACTGCCTAGTTGACTTCTCAAATACTCCTTGCGCAGGAAAGATACTCGTCATAATTCAATCTCTTATAAACGGAGCACCAAGAGAATTAATGCTAGCAGTATTAACAATAGTAGTTACTGCTTTAATTTTCTTAATAGTTGTCTGGGCACAAAGTTTGAAAGTTGAAATTCCTTTAAGCTATGATAGAATGCGTGGGTTCAATATAAAATGGCCTCTAGCATTTTTCTATGCTTCAAACTTACCAGTTATTTTAGTTGCAGCATTGCTAGCTAACATTCAATTATTCGGCACCTTACTTGAAAACTGGCTTACACATCCAACAATCTTAGGAGGATTTTCAAATGGCGCTCCAGTTTCAGGTCTAGCTTACTGGTTAAGTAGTTCTAATCTAGTAGAAGCAATAGTAAGAGGAAGCTTGCAAACTTCACAAATATTCCAGTTCTTTTCATATCTTATTTTCTTTATGGTTTTCTCTGCAGTATTCGCAGTATTCTGGGTTAAAACTGCAAGTATGGATGAAGCAAGCCAAGCAAAGAAAATAATGGCTTCAGGTCTTCAGATTCCAGGATTTAGAAAAGATCAAAGAGTTTTAGAATCAATACTTGGAAGATATATTCTTCCTTTGACAATAATGGGTGGTCTTGCAATTGGTCTTTTAGCAGCCATAACTGACTCCCTAGGAGCTTTAACATCAGGTACAGCCATATTATTAGCAATAATGATTGCATATCAGTTCTATCAAAACATAGCTCAACAACATGCAGTAGATATGCATCCAGCAATGCGTAACTTTATGCAATAAATTGTATGAAATTATCCTTTCACAGCCTTTAAAAACAAGTCTTTACTAATTAATATATGGAAATAGCTTTTATAACAAATTATCCTAAAGCAAGCATAGTTCTTTTTGCAACATTAGTTTCTTTATTCATAACTATTGTAAACTATTTTGTTCTTGATAAGAACAAAATGCATGAGATTAAGGCAAAGCAGAAAGCTCTACAAGAAGAGATAAAGAAGCATAAAGATAATCCTCAGAAAATGATGGAATTAAACAAAGAAATGCTTTCACACACTGGAGAAATGATGAGGCACTCTTTCAAACCAATGCTTATCACCTTTATCCCATTAATAGTTTTCTTTGGATTTTTAAAAACAAGTTACGCCTCTACAGAATTAGTTAAGTCTTGGATTTGGTGGTATATCGGTGTTTCAATGGTAGCAAGCATAGTATTCAGAAAGCTGTTCAAGTTGCCTTAAACAATTATATTTTATTTAATTCAACTAAAGAAATCTGATATATTTAACTAAAATAAGAAATTTATTATTTAACAAATTTCTTCAAATCATCGCCGTGCAATCTAACTAATTTTGCATCAGTTGTTTTAACATAACCTACATCAAATCTATTTAAATCAAAATTCTTTTCAAGAAGTTCCTTGAAGATTTTAAGTGCGAATTTTATTCCTTCTTCAATATTCATGCTGTCATCATAATCTCTTCTCAATAATTCTTTTATCTTTTCATCATTTTCTCCAATAGAATTCGCCTTATATGAAAAGTAATTACCAGTAACATCTGATGTGTAAAGAGAAGCTTTACCCTTATTTACACCAGCAATTAAGAAAGCAGCACCATAAGGTCTAGCACCACCATACTGAGTAAACATCTGCATTTTATCAGCAATCATTCTTATAACGGATAATGGTTCAATTGGACTGTCAAAAGTAACTCTATTTTGCTGAGCCAATACTTGTGCTTGATCAATTAATATTCTAGCATCGCTTAAAATTCCAGCAGCGCTTGCTACAATATGTTCATCAACTTCAAAAATCTTATTTGCAGACTCAGGAGAAATCAATTTATCTCTTATTCTTCTATCAGCAATAATAACAACACCATCCTTGCAAACTAATCCAATACTTGAACTTCCAAGTCTTACCGTTTTCTCAGCATATTCGACCTGTAAAAGATGTCCCTCAGGAGAAAACATAGTTGCAGCTCTGTCATAACCCATTGCCTGATGTTGCATTTCTGTTGGTACGTCCATTTTTAGAAAAACCTCGTTTAATTTCTAAAACACCTTATAACTAAGCATATTTAAGCTTTACTAAGTTTAATTCCTTATATCAATAAAGTTTATTTATGTCAAGATTCTAAAGAATCTTGAGCATCCAAAAAACGAGTGCTATCAAAACATGTCCCAAAGGAAATGGTGCACATCGTTTTTTTGATACATAATCTTTAAATAACCTCTTCTAATAATAAATCAATGGACAAAGTAGTAGCAAGAATAAAATTAAAGAATAAGCATTTTGAAATTCATGTTAATTTAGATGAAGCCTTAAAAGTAAAAGCCGGAAAAGGAGACATAATGGCTGCTTTAGATTCTAATAAAGTTTTTACTGATTTGAAGAAAGGCAATGTCGCCTCGCAAGTAGACTTAACAGAATGCTTCAATACATTAGATATTTATCAGATTGCAAAAATAATAATCACTAAGGGCGAAGTTCAAAAGACTCAAGAATTTAGAGACACTGAAAGAGAAACAAAAATAAATCAAGTAGTTACTTTAATTGTTAGAAATTCATCAGACCAACACGGCAGACCATATACTGAAGATAGAATAAGAAGGGCTCTGCAGGAAGCACATGTAAATATAGATAACAAACCTGCTGAACAACAGCTTCCAGGGATAATAGAAAAATTAACTGCATTCATACCTATAAAATTAGAAATAAAGAGAATCAAGTTAGTAATTCCTGCACAATATACGGGTCAAGTTTACGGTCTTTTGAAAGACTATAAAGAAAGTGAGGAATGGCTTTCAAATGGAAATCTTGAAACAGTTATTAAAATACCTGCAGGAATGCAGATTGATTTCTATGAAAAGCTGAACAACATCACTCACGGCGCAGTTCAAAGCCAAGATTTACCTGATAAAGTTTAATTACTACTCTAAGTTACAAAAATCTAGAGTTAAATTTATATATAGAATTTATTGAATTCTATTATGGACAGAGACGGTCAAGAAAAATTTAGAAAGGCTTTTGAAGCTCGATTAAAAAAAGATTCTCAAAACAGAAGTGTTAATGATGTTCTGAAGACTTTTAATTCTGGAAGAACAGTTGGAATGATATCTTGTGATTTATTAGCAGAAAAGTTGGGGAAAGATGATAATGGATTAGATGTATTAACAGCATACAAAGACGGATTAGCATTTAGGACACAAGTGCCTCTTTCTGAAAGAATTGGGCAAGATTATTTTTATCTTGTGCGAAGAAACTCTGAAGATTCTTTTTATACTCTAGGACGTGTAAGGGTTCTCAATGATAGTAGCGGGTATAAAAATGAACCAAAAGTTTCAAGAAATAATATATAACTGCTAATTCATCTTTATAAAATAATGAAAAAGAATCTAATAGTTTATAAATTAAGGAAATATCTTAGAAAGCTATACGAAGGTTATCCAACTCATTTTTTCTATGGTTATGAAAAAGTTGAAGGTATAGAACAAGGAATAAATAATTTATTAGAAGATGGTTTAATCAAAGGAGAAGAGTTTCAATCAGGTTATAAGCAAAGTAAAACGCCAGTATATGGGGCAACAATGTTTATTCCCATAATAGAAAGAAAATATAGAATAACAGCAGAAGGATTGAAATTAGTAGAATCTTGGAATATGGAAAAATTGACTTATTGGGGAATAATGATTACCCTCATTGTCTTATGCTTAACAACTTGGAGTATTTATCTTCAAATAATAAAATAACTCCCTTAATGCGACGGAAGAGGAGAAATCAGCTATAACTCCCTAATCTACGACACTCCCTGATAGGGAAATCTTTATAAACCTCTAAAATCATCGTTTTTTATTAAACTGGACAAATGTAACTTAGAGTTCGTTATTGTCTAATATTATTTCAAATGATTAAAACTAACGGAGCACACGAAGCTCAATCTCAAAATGCAGACACAGCTGAAGATTCTTCAGTTTCTAAAAAGAGAAAAATTGTAATTCCTGGAGAAATTATAGTCTCTGGAGAAGATTTCTTACCAAGCGACGGAGCAAAAAGAATTGGAAACGATATTGTTGCTTCTAAATTCGGTCTAGCAGAAGAAGCTGGAAGAGTAATAAAAGTTATATCAATAACTGGTGCATTTATACCTAGAAGAAATAATGTAGTTATAGGAAGAGTTACAAATATTACTATGAATGGTTGGGTTTTAGACATTGATTCTGCTCAATCTGGATTTCTTCCAATAGACGCATCTCCACACTTTATCAACAAGAATGAAATGGATCAATTTCTTTGCATTGGAGACGTAATAGTTGCAAAAATATGGTCTATAAATCAGAGAGGAGTAGATTTATCATTAGATGGAAACGGTTTAGGAAAATTAGAACAAGGATTTCTATTTAGAGTAAGTCCAAATAGAGTCCCTAGAGTTATAGGTAGAGAAGGAAGCATGATTAATCTAATAAAAGAAAAAACAAACTGCGATATAACTGTTGGTCAAAATGGATGGATTTGGATTTGCGGTTCTACAATGGATGATGAGATAAAAGCTAGAAAAGCAGTAGAATTCGTAACTGACAAAGTTTATGTTGAAGGATTAACTGAAAAAATGGAGACCTGGTTCCAGGAAAATCAATAATGGTAGATAAAATAAAAAGAATAGATGGAAGAAAAGCTAATGAGATGAGAAAGATGTATGCAAAAGTAGGCGTTATTCCAAACGCAGATGGTTCAGCAGTATTTGCTTTTGGAGAGACAATTGCAATTGCAGCAGTTTATGGTCCAAGACTTCTTCATCCACAACATATGCAGAATCCAGCAACCGGAATATTAAGAGTTAATTATGACCTTTTTAGTTTCTCAGTTTCAGATAGAAAAAAACCTGGGCCGTCAAGAAGATCTCAAGAAATATCAAAGATGACTGAACACGCACTAGCTCCTGTTTTAGATTTAAAAGAATTCCCTAACACAGTATTAGATGTTCAAATTTATATTCTTCAAGCAGATGCTGGAACAAGAACTGCAGGAATAAATGCTGCTTCTTTAGCATTAGCACACGCAGGAATACCTATGAAAGATTTAATCTCTTCAGTTGCTATTGGTAAATTGGATAAAGATTTAGTTGTAGATTTAACTAAAGCAGAGGAAGATTTTGAAGGCGGAGAAGGCCCAACAGATTTCCCGATAGCAAAAGTTGCAAATTCAGATGAATACACCTTACTTCAATTAGATGGAAAAATTTCTCCTTCTTTAGTAAAAGAAGTATTAGATCTAGCAGAAGAATCTTGCGAAGAAATTTATGAAGTTCAGAAAAAAGCCCTTAAGGAGGTTGTAAACTAATGAGCACAATGGACCCTGCCTCAATTACAATTGAAACTTTTAGAAAGATCTTTGAAGCAGGAAAAAGATTTGACGGTAGAAAATTACTTGACTTTAGAGAATTATATATAGATTATACGGTATCTAAGAATGCTGAAGGTTCTGCAAGAGTTAAGTTAGGTAAAACTGAAGTAGTTGTAGGAGTCAAATTAACAATTGATAAGCCTTATCCAGATTCAATGGAAAAAGGAAATTTAATGGTATCCGGAGATTTCTTACCTTTAGCTTCTCCAAGAATAGAACACGGACCTCCAAAATTCACAGCAATTGAAATGCCTAGATTAGTGGACAGAGCAGTAAGAGAATCAGGGATGATAGATTTGAAGAAACTAGTAATTACTCCTGGAGAAAAAGTCTGGACTGTGATAATTGATATCTATCCTATAAATGATGATGGAAACCTCATAGATGCAGCTACAATAGGCGCAGTAGTAGCTTTGAAGAATGCATATGTCCCAGGTATAAAAGAAAACGGAACAGTAGATTACAAACATAGAACAAAAAATAAAATACCTTTATCTTCAGAAACATATCCTTTATCTTTTTCATTCTATAAAATGGGAAATGCTATCCTTCTTGATCCAACAAGAGAAGAAGAAGAGTTATGTGATGTAAGAATTTCCTTAGCAGTTTCAAAGTGGAACAAGCAGTATATGATAAATTCCTGTCAGAAAACTGGAGACGCCACTCTTTCAAAGGAAGAAATAGAGAGAGTTTCAGAGTTGCTTCCTAAAAAGTACGACGAATTAAACGAAAAGCTTAAAAGCTTTTTATAAATCTCTTATACAATGATAATGAAAGAACAATTCACAAGATATGAAATAGCTAGAATAATTGGAGCAAGAGCTTTGCAAATAGCTATGGATGCACCATTCTTAGTTAAAATATCTGAAGAAGAATTAAAGTTGTTCAAATACGATCCATTAAAAATTGCAGAAAGAGAACTTGATCTTGGCGCATTACCTATATCAATTCATAGACCTTTACCTAGAAAGCATAAAGACAAATTAATGGCAATAAAAGAAGAAAACGTATCAGATGAAGAGATAGCTCAGAAAGAGAAAGAAGTTGAAAAAGAAATTGTAGAAGATGCTGGAGAACTTGGATTCACAGAAGACGAAGAAACATTCGATATAGAACAACCTACTGCAGCAGACGAAGCATAAATATTTGTCTATTCTAAAAGTATTTAAACGCAGATTTTACTGAAAAAATATGTTAACTGAATTAGAATCAGAAGTTGTAGCAAGTTGCAAAGATCATGGATTCGCAGCTTATTTGCAGTGTGCTTGGTTTGAATATCCTAGAATGAAGGGAAAAATTGCTAGACCGGAATTTCCTAAAAAACCAGAATTAACAAAATGGACTAGAGATATGGGTATGCATAAAACTTTATTCGATATATACTATCTCCATAAACTCAAAACAGGATTAAATCCTTTAAAAGTAGAACAACAATGTTGGGAATTATTATCTCCTAGAGTAGAAAATCATCTTACAGTTTTTAATGGATATCTAGATAGTTACAATGCTAAAAATGCAAAAGCAGATGAACTCCTTCCTCATTTAGATTTAAGCTGGGATTTACTTCAAAAATGGAATGTTATATCAAATAGTTACAAGGCTAAATATTGTATGGTTTGGAGTGGTGTAAAAAAAGAAGAAAAAAAAGTCAGATCTTTAATAGCAGTTTTATCCTCTTCTTAGCACTTAATAAAAGTTCAGTAAGAACTTTTATAAATTACATAACTTTCTATTAAAACATGAGCCATTTGTCATATTTTGTTCTATTTTTATTTTCTTTTTTAATGCTAACTTCTTTCGTCATAGCTCAGTCTCCAGAATTAAATAGAGATATTTGTAGACAGTATTTTGAACTATCGCCTGAAAAAGCAAAAGCAAGCAGTACATTACAAGGTTATCCAGCATCAAATGCAATAGATTCAGATATTAACACTCGTTGGTTTGGAAGCGCTGAAGAACCCTATCCTAAATGGATACAATTTGATTTGAATTCTAATAGATGTGTAAATTCAGCAGATCTCGCCTTCTTTTTTCGAGATACTCCCCTCACATTTAAACTTGAAATTTCTGAAGATGGTAAATCTTGGATAAACCTTTCAGATGAGGTTAGTCTAAAAGAAGGAGAAGATTTAGCCAAAGTAGGTTTCTTCCCTAAAATTGGAAGATATGTAAGATTATCTGAATTAGCCGGAAAGAGAGAATATGGTTCTTTAAGCGAAGTGAAATTGTCTTCTTCAGCATTACGGTCAGCAGATGGAAATAAAATTTCTTTATTAATTTTAGATAAAAATGGAGAAAGAAGTTTTAAAGATGTAGTTGTTAGATTAAAAGAATCATCGGAGCTTATAGAATCAAGAAAGACAAGTCAAACAGGAAAAGTTTCATTCTCCGATTTATCATCTAAAGAACACACAATAGAAGTTTTATGCCCTATAAATAAATCAATATCAAATAATTTATTATTTTCTACATTCTCTCCTTTAATAAAATCTTTTCTTTCAATTGCAAGAACAACAGGTTATGCTTCATCAGGAGTTAATTCCGGCTATGGAGTAGTATGTTCTGGAGATACATTTATAGATAATCTTCTTTGTGGAGATATAATTGAACCACCAATAGTTGATAGACCCTTTTTCAATGAATCCTCTTTCCAAGACCCTTTAATTTTCTGTGGAGATTACTCATTTGAGTCTCCAGAAAAAGCAAAAGCAAGCAGTACATTACAAGGTTATCCAGCATCAAATGCAATAGATTCAAATTATAGTTCGCACTGGTTTGGTGAATCTTCAGAACCCTATCCTAAATGGATACAATTTGATTTAGGAGAAAAACAATGCATTAAAGGTACTGAATTAACTGTAAATCAATTAGATGTTCCTATTCTTTTATCTTTACAAATTTCAGACGATGGACAGAATTGGAAAGATGTAAAATCAGACTTTTCAATTACAGATGATTTCCCTTACCAAATTGACTTTAATGAATCTCAAGCAAGATACCTCAGGGTTTCAGAAAAAGCAGGAAGTAGAAATTTTGGTTCATTATCAGAGATAAAAATAAATAAAGCGAAAATTGTAAGTGAAGCATCAATAGTACAAGGCTCAACAGGAATTGTAGAAACGAAATTAAATCCTTCAATTATTTTATCTGCTAAAGATGTATCTTCTTCAACAGGATTATCTGGATTAGAAGTTGTTGTTTTCAATAACGAAACTAATAGCTATGGAAAGAAGGAAACTGACAGTGAAGGTAATATAGTCTTCATAAATGCATTATCAAAGGACACAATAATAAGAGTCTATTGCTCAAGCTCATAAGATTTAAAAACCCTCAATATCATGCTTATTTATATTAGCAGGTACTGGCTGAAATAAACCCGGATACCTTCAACTTGTGAAAGTTGAATGGTACAGAGAATTTTATTCTCTGAAAACCCCTGTGCTACTTATACAAAATTTACAATGGCAAAGAAAAAAAAGAAAGAAGAATCTGAAATTGTTGAAGCAGTTGAAACTGTAAAGGATGAAAAGGAAAATAAGAAAGACAAGTTAGCAAAGCTTCTTGAAAAAGCAAAGAAACTTGAAGGTAAAGTTGACGAAGTAAAAGATGTAAATTTAAAGAAGAGAGTTAAACCAGAATCTGAAGAAGAATCAAAAGATACTTTAGTTTCTATGGATGATTATCTTAAAGCATCAATCCATCTAGGAACAAGAGTAATAACTCCAGACATGAGGAAATTCGTATATAGAAGAAGAGCAGACGGTCTTGCAGTCTTTAATACTGCTCTTTTGGATGACTTAATAAGAGAAGGAGCAAAATATCTATCTAAGTTTTCTCCTGAAGATATAATTCTTGTCTGCAAGAGAGAATCAGGTTGGAAAGCAGCTAATAAATTTGCTGAGCTTACTGGAGTAAGAGTTTTTACAAAAAAATATCCTGCAGGAATATTAACAAATACTAATCTTGAAAATTTCACAGAAGCTAATTTGATATTCATATGCGATCCATGGCTTGATAAAAATGTATTACAAGATGCAAATCGAGTAGGCATTCCGGTTTTATCAATCTGCGATACAAACAACTTTACAGCAGGAATAAACCATATAGTTCCTGGAAACAATAAATCTGCAAAGTCTTTAGGAATAATTCTTTATCTTCTTTCTAAACTTTACATTGAATCAAGAAAGATGAAAGTTGAAATGCCTCCAATTAAAGATTTCATTGATGACTGGGATAATTTAGTTCCCCCTAAGTAATGTTTATATATTATACTTATGTTTAGTAGAGATGGAAGAAAGTACATCTGAAAATAATTTTTTCAAGAGCAAATATATATTCATCATTCTAATTTCAGTTATATTAATAATAATTATAGTATATATATTTGTAAGCCCCGTTAACAAAACAAAATTAAGTATCTTAGATTCATTACCTAAAACACAAGAAGGTATAGGGCAGGCAGTAAATTTGGTCAAAGTAGAATCAGTAGATGAATTAAAAATAGAACTCTGTGATAAATTAGAAAATATAGAAAGAGTTGCAGTTTGTTACATCCAGACTGCAGTCTATGAGAAAGATGATAAATATTGCAATTTATTTCCATCAGAGTATATTAAGCCCTGCAAGGACCATGTAAATTTTGCAATTGCAGTAAATAACAAAGACATTTCAGTTTGCAATAAATTTGATGACGCAAGAACTAAAGATTCATGTATTCAGTCAATAGCTGTTAAATCTCTAGATGCAAGTCTTTGTGAGAAAATAGAGAATAAATCTACTAGTAGCTTAGGTGAAGGGCTATTCACAGCTTATGATGATTGCTATGGGCAAATCGCTGATGCAAAAAATGATACATTACTCTGTGAAAAGATATTGGGAGAAGAAAGAAGAAATTATTGCTATTCTGTATTGGGAAGCCGTCTGAACGACCAAGCTACATGCAATAAAATATCTGGAAAGCAAGCAGATTTTTATTTAAACCAATGTCTACTTATCATTGTAAGGACTAGAATAATAGAATTATCAGAATGCAAGCAATTTTCAGATTCTAATATAGTTAAGGAGTGTTCTCTATTTATTGCAGAGAAAACTCTTAATCTTTCAATATGTAATGATATCTACCCTGAAAAGGATCTTTTAAAAGCAGATTATATACCTTCTAGTGGCACTAGAGGTCTTTCTCCTTTAGAATCTTGTTATGGAAAAATAATTTTCCAAATTAAAGATGAAAATAAGTGCAATGCTATAATAAATAACTATTGGAAAGATTATTGTATACGTGAAGTCAGGATAAATAATAAATAATCTCTCCTTAGTTTTACACCACAGCAATATTTTTATATCTATATTTTAAGCTAGTTTAAATGATGCTTAAGAATTTCGTAGAGTCTCAGCAATTAGAGCCTGAATTTATTTTTCATCTTTTCGCTGAAGCAGATAAACTTCGTTTAGATAAATCAATCAAGTCAACATTAAATGGAAAAGTTCTAGCTACTCTATTTTATGAACCAAGTACGAGAACAAGATTAAGTTTTGAATCTGCAATGTTAAAACTAGGCGGTTCAGTTTTAAGCACAGAAAATGCAAAAGAATTTTCATCAGCAGTAAAAGGAGAAACAATAGAAGATACAATTAGAGTTTTAGAAAATTATGCCGACTGTATAGTTCTAAGACATTATGAGGAAGGCATAGCTAAAAAAGCAGCAGATATAAGTTCAGTACCAATAATTAATGCAGGCGATGGAAAAGGCCAGCATCCAACACAAGCATTGTTAGATTTATACACAGTTTATAGAGAGTTAGGAAAAGTTGAAGGAATAAAAATTGCAATGGTGGGAGATTTAGCTTCCGGAAGAACCGTCCGTTCCCTTTGTTATCTTCTTGGAAAATTCAAAAACAATGAAATTATTTTTATTTCTCCAGAGCATTTACAGATAAATGAGGATATTAAAGAATATCTAAAAAAACATAATATTTCTTTCAAAGAAGAAAATAATTTAGATAAAATTCTCCCAGAAGTCGATATTATTTATATGACTCGTCTTCAAAAAGAAAGAATAACTCTTTCTGAATATGAACAAGCAAAAGGAAAATATGTTCTCAATATGAAAAACTTTTCTTTGTTAAAAGAAAGCGCGAGAGTTATGCATCCTCTTCCAAAAGTTGACGAAATAAATATTCCAATAGAAATTGAAAGAAGTGATAAACGAATTGCCTATTTTAGACAGGCAGAAAATGGATTATACATAAGAATGGCATTACTCGATTATCTAATAAATGGTAAATGATTTTCCTCGTAAATTCTCGAAAGGTTTATAAATGCCTCAAACACTCATTTCATTACTCTACGATGTTAACTTTAATGAGTGCCTTAATGTTTATCGTCGGAATATCTACTTCAATAGAGATATCCGTCAAAGTCGCATGTTAAGGTATGAGGTATGCGAATATAGTTATACTTCTCAGAATTGTTTACTAATTTCTAACTCATCGTTTTAAATTATTTACGTTCTGTATTTTTTAATAGACCAAAGTCGTTCAGGAGGATAGAGTGCGTATCGTCGTCGAGATTTCTCTTAATTCATCTCGACTAAGCATCATATCGATGTTAAATCCAGTTTATCCTGCTGGCGGCTGCGGCTATCTGGTTTGCACTTAGACATGCAAGTTGTTTCTTTTTTTCGCAAGAATTGGAGAAAAGCGAACTGCTCAGTAACACGTCATTAACCTGCCCTCAAGCCTGTCATAACCTCGGGAAACTGAGGCTAATAACGGATAGACGATTTTCTCTGGAATGATTAATCGTTGAAAGTTTGCGTGAGGATGGGATGGCGGCTGATTAGGTAGTTGGCGGGGTAAATGCCCACCAAGCCAATGATCAGTAAGGGCCTTTAGCGAGGAAACCCTGAGAGGGAGTCTGAGACACTACTCCCAGCCCTACGGGGTGCAGCAGTCGGGAAAATTTTGCAATGCGCGAAAGCGTGACAGAGCAAGCCAGAGTGATTTTCCATATTGGAAAATCTTTTGTGCGATCTAAACAGTCGCACGAATAAGGACTGGGAGAGACTGGTGCCAGCCGCCGCGGTAATCCCAGCAGTCCGAGTCGCAGCCACATTTGTTGGGTCTAAAACATCCGTAGCTTGCTTTTCAAGTCCCATGTGAAATCTGGCCTCTTAAGGGTCGGGCGAGCATGAGATACTGTTAAGCTAGAGACCGGGAGACGTAAGAAGTACGAACGGGGTAGCGGTAAAATGTGTTGATCCCGTTTGGACTAACAACAGCGAAGGCATCTTACGAGAACGGATCTGACAGTGAGGGATGAAGGCTAGGGGCGCAAAGTGGATTAGATACCCATGTAGTCCTAGCAGTAAACACTGCACACTAAACATTGGGGCCTCTTCGAGAGGTTTCAGTGCTGTAGCGAAGGCGGAGAGTGTGCTACCTGGGAAGTATAGTCGCAAGGCCGAAACTTAAAGGAATAGGCGGGGGAGTACTACAACGAGTGACGCGTGCGGTTCAATTAGATTCTACACCGTGAACCTCACCAGGATCGACAGCAGAATGAAGGTCAGTCTGAAGGGCTTACCTGACACGCTGAGAGGAGATGCATGGCCGACGTCAGCCTGTGCCGTGAGGTGACCAGTTAAATCTGGTAACAGGCGAGACCCATATGTATATTTGATTTTCACAATATACAGACTGCCGTGGTAACACGGAGGAAGGTGTGGGCTACGTTAGGTGAGTACGTCCCGAATACCCTGGGCTACACGCGCGCGGCAATGCTGCATTCAAAGGGCTGCGACCCCGAAAGGGGAAGCTAATCTCATAAACTGCAGCTTAGTTCAGATTGAGGGTTGCAACTCACCCTCATGACGCTGGAATTCGTAGTAATCGGATTTTATCAGAGTCCGGTGAATAAGTCCCTGCTCCTTGCACTCACCGAAATAAATGTGCTTGGCAGTTTCGATTTCTAGTTGGTGTAAATCCAACTTTTATTAATTCAATAAAATAGTCAACAACGCAGGCGTAATTGGTAACAATTACGCTGAAGGGCGTGAGACAAAATTCAGCCTCGTATCTGGCAACAGATAACAGACGAAGAATGACACCTAGTCGGGTCGGTGATAGGTGGAAATTCAATAAATAAATCGTCAACTTGGATGAATGAAACAGAAATCAAAATGACCCAAGGAGATCCTAGTAATTTTAAAGTTAAAACACTAATTTATTAGGAAGTCAGCTTATCTCATAGTACCTCAAAAGAGGGAAGGAGATAAACCTCAAAGTGTTAGATTCCAATTATGTTATAGGCTTAGTAGATGGCGAAGGATCATTTTATGTTAGATTAAATCAAGATCCTCGACGTAGAAATAAAGTCGAGCTCAAATTTAGCTTAAAACTTCGACATCAAGATAAGGAGATACTAGAACAACTACAACAATTTTTTGGTTGTGGAAAAGTTTATTTTCAAAAAGATGAACGTCCAAATCATACAGATTGTTATAGGTTCGAAGTAAATAATAAGAAAGATATTATTGAAAAAATAATTCCATTTTTTAATATTAATTCTCCCAAAATACAAAGCCGAAAACAAGATTTTAAATTGTTTAAGGAGATAGCAGAGTTATCTCAAAAAGATAATTTTGATATAACTGCAATTCAAAATCTAAAGAATCAAATGCATTGGGGGCTCGCAGTATACGGGAAAACCGTCTGTACTGTGGGGAACCAAGTAGTTCAGCAATGAACGAAAAAGGAAATGCCCGTCAAACCAACCGAGTTTTGCATTGATGAGACTCGTAAGAGACGAATCTTTGTAAGACAAGGTAGGTTAAGTCGTCACAAGGTATCCGTAGGGGAACCTGCGGATGGATCACCTCCTAAAATTTTCGAAATTTTCGACTATTACTATTAATAAAAAGTATAACTATACATTCAATACGAAAGTGTTGGATGGTCAGATAATTCTGACTTCGCATACCTCTAACTCGTGAGTCTGCAAAGACTCGAGTTATTGTTAACAAATGAACAGAGAGACAGATGAGAAAATTTCGCAAGAAATTTTTGATGTCAAAAAGCTTAATTGCTTTTAAGACACAGAAAATCTTTTAGATTTTCTGATGTCATTTTATTTCACAAAGAATTAAAAACCATGAAAACGAAAACCCATTAATAAAAGGGCCCATAGTCTAATGGTAAAACACCTGATTTGCAATCAGGGGCTCCGAGTTCGATTCTCGGTGGGTCCATTCTTTTTAATGAAATAAAAATCATACATCACAAATCATATTCACTTTAGTGAAATTCCGTCGGGAATTAAAATACGACGTCGGGGACGACGTAAAAAATATACGGCTGTAAAAAGCCCGAAGGGTGCGTGACCAATGGTTGCGTATCTGGCAGAGATATATTCAATGAAGCGCGGAGGAAGGCGAAAGAAGTTTGGAAGGTTTATACATAATGTATCAATCTTAGATGATAATCTAAAACTTACTAATGCTGTGAGGGGGATAGCTTGGCTTGAATTTGGAAGAAGGACGTGGCAAGCTGCGATAAGCCCGGGCGAGCCGCATGCAGGCTTTGAACCCGGGATCTCCTAATGCGAAAACGTTTCGCAAGAAATACCGAGAGGTAACATGACGCAGGGAATTGAAACATCTTAGTACCTGCAGGAAAAGAAAATAAATATGATTCCCTTACTAGCAGCGAGCGAAAAGGGAAAAGGGCAAACTGAATCTCCCACGAAAGATGGGCAGAGATGTGGTGGAGATAAATGGCTAAGGTCGAGAGTCGAAGTTTACTGGAATGTAATGCGTTACAGGGTGATAGCCCCGTAGACGAATTGACTATGCTGTTCTCTAATAGAGTAGGGCCTCCTAGATCGGAGGTCTGAATATGGCGGGATTAACCGCTAACCCTAAATATCGATTCAAGTCCGATAGCGAACTTAGTACCGCGAGGGAAAGCTGAAAAGTACTCTTAACCGAGGGTTAAAAGACTTGAAACCTCACAGTAACAGCTGGTTACGGCATTAAGGTGTTGTAACGTGCGTGTTGAAAAATGAGCCAAGGAGTTCACGCTGGTGGCAAGGTTAAATAAGAAGCCGAAGCGAAAGCGAGTCTGAAAAGGCGTTAGTCACCGGCGGGAGACACGAAGCCAGATGATCTACTTGTGAGCAGGGAGAAGTTCTTCGAAAGGAGAATGGATGCCCGAACTAGTGTTGTGCGCATGCACTTGGATGATTTGCGAGTAGGGGTGAAAAGCCTATCTAATCTGGCGATGGCTTGTTCCTGTCGAAATAT
>ERZ1292629.471-Hain-H43-01um-R1-471-length-43778-cov-6_pt1 | contig 35536 bp, 47 predicted proteins | sample MGYA00564399_ERZ1292629 | MGnify/ENA primary metagenome ERZ1292629 (study PRJEB36523, sample SAMEA6512636) | groundwater metagenome | collected 2019-01-08 | study: AquaDiva: Metagenomics assemblies of 32 groundwater samples
GTGCGGCAGCGCGGCGCGGGTGCGCGGTTCCCGAAATCGCTCCGCACCGCTTGTTTTTTATCCGGTTCACGATGAGCGGGGAGAACGAGGCCGAGGACACGCTGGTCAACGCCGCCGAGCTGGCCGAGCTCCTGGAAGTGAGCCTGCCGACGCTGCGGCGACTGATCGGCGCGCCGGAGTTCCCGGTCGAGAAGTTCGGCTCCAACGGCGTCGCTTACGAGTTCGATCCGGCCCGCGTCGCCGCCTGGATGCGCGCCAACGAGCAGCGCATCGAGCGCGAGCGTGCGGCGCGCGACCAGACCCTCGCCCAGCTGAAGCTCGATCTGTTCGGCGGCATCACCGTCGACGAGGACAAGATCGGGCTGACGGCGGCCGAGGCGCGGAGCGCGCTGGAGGCCGAGGTCGCGGCGACCAAGCTGGCGCAGATGCGGGGCGAGCTGGTGTCGGCGAAGGCGCTCAAGGACGCGGCGGCGAGCGCCTTCGTGGTCCTGCGCCGCGAGCTGCTTGAGGTCGGCCACAACGTCGGGCGGCGCCACGACCTCAAGCGCGAGGTCCGGGTGGCGATCGACGAGGCGGTGACCGAGGCGTTGAAGCGGGCGGCGACCTCGCTGGCGGCGGCCGATGCGGCTGCCTGAGATACGGCCGTTCGTCGAGCCGTCGGCGATTTTCGCGGCGTCGGCGGCGCTGCTGGTGCCGCCGGAACGGCTCAGCGTGTCGGAGTGCGCGCGGCGCCATCGGGTGCTCTACAACCCGGGCGGCGGCTACTCGGGGCCGTGGACCGACGCGCCGGCGCCGTACCTGGCGCGGCCGATGGATTGCCTGAGCGATCCGGCGGTCGAGCTGGTGGCGATCATGGGGCCCGGGCAATCGGGCAAGTCCGAGATCGGCAATAACTGGCTCGCCTACACGGTGATCGTCGATCCGGCGAATCTGATCTGGCTGGGGCCCGACAAGCAGCTTCTCGCCGATTACGTCAAGCAGAAGATCAACGTCATGGTCCGCCACTCGCCGGAGCTGGCGAAGCGAATGCTGGCGGGGCCGAGCGCCGACAACATCTATTCCAAGGAGTTTCAGGGCTGCGTGGTCAGCCTGGTGTGGCCGGTCGCCACCCAGATGCGGATGCGCTCGGCGCCGCGCTTCGTCGTCGACGACTTCGACGCGGTGCCCCAGGACATCGACGGCGAGGGCGATCCGCTGACCTTGCTGGCCACCCGGCAGACGACCTTCGAGGGCCGGCAAAGAGGTCTGGTGATGTCGTCGCCGGCGCTGGGGCCGAAGGCCGGAATCGAGGCGCTGGTGGCGTCGGGCACCGACGAGCGCTGGCATTGGCCGTGCCCCGGTTGCGGCGAATACTTCGCGCCCGCATTCGATGTGCATCTGGCGTTCAAGCGCGATGGCACGCCCGACGAGGCCCGCGCGACGGCGCATCTGGCGTGCCCGGCGAACGGCTGCGTGATCGACTATGCGGCCAAGCCGGAGATGCAGGCGGCCGGGCGCTGGCTGGGCCGCGGCCAGACCGTCGACGCCAAGGGCAAGCTCAAGGGCCAGGCGCCGACCGGGGCGCGAAGGTCGTTTCGCATCGACGGGCTGATGTCGTTCGCGTCGTGGGCGAAGCTCGCCGCCGAGTGCCGGCTCGCCGAGATCGAGTTCGAGCGCCGCCAGGACGAAGGCAAGCTGGTGGCCTTCTTCAACACCATGGTCGGCCGCAACTACTCAAGCCGCATCGAGGACACCTCGACGGTCGATGCCGAGGCGCTGGCGGGGCGCGCCGACGACCGGCCGATGGGGGTGGCGGCCAAGGGCGCGCGCTTCCTGACCGCGGCGGTCGACGTGCAGGGCAACCGTTTCGAGGTCATGGTGGTCGGCTGGGGCGCCGACTCGGAGTCGTGGATCGTCGATCGGTTCGCGATCCGCCAGCTCGCGGACGGGCGGACCGACGTGGCGCCTGGGCGTCGGGCCGAGCACTGGGATTTGCTTTTGGACCGGGTGATCCGGGTCGGCTATCCGATCGAGGGCGACGATTCGCGCGAGATGCCGGTCGCGACCACGGCGATCGACACCGGCGGCGTGCCGGGGGTCGACGAACATGCCCGCGAGTTCGCGCGCCGCGCGTTGGCGGGCGGGGTGCCGGCGTGGGCTGTCACCCTTGTCAAGGGCGCGGCGTCGACCCTGGCGCCGGCGTTCGGCAAGCCGACCTTCGAGGCCGATGACGCCGCCAAGCGGCGGAAGGATGCCGTGGGCGTGTTCGTGATCGGCGTCCACGCGCTGAAAGACGTGATCGAGACCCGGCTCAGGATCGAGCGCCCGGGCGCCGGCTTCATCCACTTCCCGGCCGACTTCGAGTCCCGCCACTACGACGAGCTGCGGGGCGAGGAGAAGCGTCAGGGGGTGTGGGTGCGGGTGGGACGTAACGAGTCGTGGGACCTCGCGGTCTACAACGAGGCGGCGCGAAGGCGATTGGCGGAAGGCCGGGTCACCGACTGGACGAACCCGCCGGCATGGGCGCGGCCGCGGGCTCGGATCGGCGTCAGGGCACGAATCGATTCGCCGGAGGCAACCGCCGCGCTGCCGCCGAAAACGAAGGCGCGCCGAATATTGAGTTCTGGAATTGGAGGCCGCTAGATGGCCGGGATCACGCTCGCCGATGCCGAGGAGCGGCTGCAAGAGGCGCAGGACGCCCTGGAGGCGATCCTCGAGCGCGGCCAATCGTATCGGATCGGCGAGCGCGAATATGCCCGCGCCGATCTCAGGGACGTGATGGCGTTGGTCGATCATTGGGACACGATGGTGAAAAGACTGGACCGCGGCGGCATCCGCTCGCGGTTGGGGACGCCGGTGTGATGGGGGCCGGTCGGATGAAGATCGAAACCAACGCCCTCGACCGCGCGATCGCGGCGGTGGCGCCGGGCTGGGGGCTGCGGCGGCTCGCCGCGCGGCAACGGTTTCTGGCGCTGACCGGCGGCTACACCGGGGCGCGGCGCGACCGGCGCGGCACCCAGACGTGGACGCCGGGCGGCGGCAGCGCCGACGCCGATCTGCTTCCCGACCTGGCCGACTTGCGCGAGCGGGCGCGGGATCTGAGCCGCAACGCGCCGCTGGCGGCGGGCGCCATCGGCACCGCGGTCACCAACGTCATCGGCACCGGCCTGCGCGTCATTCCGTCGATCGACCGCGAGATTCTGAGCGCGGTCGGGATCGGCGACGAGGCGGTGGCCGACCGCTGGGAGCGCGATGCGGCGCGGGTGTTCCGGCTGTGGTGCGCGGCCGAGGAATGCGACGTGACCCGCGAGATGTCGTTCGCCGATATCCAGGCGATGGCGTTCCGGGGTGTGCTCGAATCGGGCGATCTGTTCCTGGTCAAGCGGTTCATTGAGCGCCGTAACGGGTCCGCCGGCATCTTCGGCTTCAAGCTGCAGGCGATCGAGGCCGACCGGGTCGACAACCCGATCGGCCTGCGCGACGGGGCCTGGCTCGCGAACGGCAGCCGGATCGCCGGCGGCATCGAGCGCGACGCCGACGGCGCCCCGCTTGCCTACCACGTCGCCGACCGCCATCCGGGCGACGTGAATCCCGTCGGCGCGGTCAAGTTCGTGCGGGTGCCGGCGTTCGCGGCCTCGGGGCGGCGGGCGGTGCTGCACCTCTACCGGGTGCTGCGCCCGGGGCAGGGCCGGGGCGTGCCTTATCTCGCGCCGGTGATCGAATCGTTCAAGGAGCTCGATAAATACACCGAGGCCGAGCGCATGGCGGCCATGGTCGCCGCCATGTTCACGGTGTTCGTGAAGACCGAGGCCGGCGACGATCTCGCCCCGGTGGAGCCGATCTCCGAGACCGGCGGCAAGAGCGCGGACAAGGACTTCCGGCTGGGCTCGGGGATGATCCTGTCGCTCGGCAAGGGCGAGGCGATCGAGGTCGCCAACCCGGCGCGCCCGAATCAGGCGTTCGAGGCATTCGTGACCGCGATCATGCGCCAGGTGGCGGCGGCGCTGGAAATGCCGCTGGAACTGGTGCTGAAGCACTTCGACGCCTCCTACTCGGCGTCGCGGGCGGCGCTGCTCGAGGCGTGGAAGTTCTTTCGCGAGCGGCGGGAGTGGCTGGCGCGCGGCCTATGCCAGCCGGTCTACGAGGAGGTGATCGCCGAGGCTGTGGCGCGAGGGATTCTGAGCGCGCCCGGGTTCTTTGATTCGCCGGTGGTGCGGGCGGGGTGGCTGGGAGCGCGCTGGATCGGCCCGGCTCCGGGCCAGATCGACCCCTTGAAGGAGGTCCAGGCGGCGCGCGAGCGGATCGCGATCGGGGTGTCGTCGCTGGCCGACGAGACGGCGTCGTTGAGCGGCGGCGACTGGGAAGACGTGCACGCGCAGCGCTCCAAGGAGATCGCCGCCCGCCGCGCGGCGGGGCTGGAGGGCGCGGTGAACGAGGACGATGGTTCCGAGGACATGCCGATGATCGAGCGGATGCCCCCCGGTGACGGCGAGGAATCCGCTCGCGAGGAGATGAACGAATGAGCGGCTGGTACACCATCCGGGCGGCAGCGCCCGACGAAGCCGAGGTCTGGATCCACGGCGAGATCGGCTGGGAGATCACCTCGGGCACCTTCATCGACGAGATGAAGGCGCTCGGCGACGCGGTCAAGCGCCTGCGGGTGCGCATCAACAGCCCCGGCGGCTACGTGTTCGACGGGGTCGCCATCTACAACATGCTGCGCGAGCACCCGGCGGCGATCGAGGTCATGGTCGACGGGCTCGCCGCCTCGGCGGCGTCGGTGATCGCCATGGCCGGCGACCGTATCGTCATGGGGCCGGCGTCGGTGATGATGGTGCACCGGGCCTCGGGGCTGACGCTGGGCACTGCCGAAGACATGCGGAAGATGGCCGGTGCACTGGACGTGGTCGACGAGGCGATCACCGAGGCCTACGCGCGGAAATCGAAGCGCCCGAAGGCGGAGATGACGGCGCTGATGACCGCCGAAACGTGGATGACCGCCGAGCAGGCGGTCGAGAACGGTCTCGCCGACGCCATATCCGGTGACGATGAGGAGGACGAGGGCGCGGCCGCGTTCGCGCCGCCGATCGATGCCGCCCAGGCGCTGCGCCTGGTGCGCAGCCTTTACAACCACGCGCCGCCGTGGGTCGAGCATCGGATCGCCGCCATGGGGAAGGGCCGGCCGATGGCGGCCGGCACGAATCAACCGACTTCACCGCAACCCGAGCCTGGGCATGACGCCGAGGCCGAACGAGAGGATGGAAAGATGACGAAGGAAATGCCGGCGCCTGCGGGCGCCGAGACCAAGCCGGAAGCGGCCGCGCCGTCGGGGCCGACGGCCGACGAGCTGCTGGCCGCCGACCGCCGCCGGGTGGCGGCGCTGAAGGCGATGGGTGCCAGGCACCCGGGCCACGACGCCATCGTCGACGCGGCGATCGCCGACGGCCGTTCGCCCGAGGCGGCGGCGCTGGAGATACTGAACGCCCCGGCGCCGACCAACGCCGGGCACCTGGCGACGCTGCGGCAGGATTTGCCGGGCGAGGCCGAGCGGCCGAAGGCGCCGGGGGCATCGGCGGAGATCGACGAGGCCAGCCTTGCGGCGCTGCCGCTCGAGGAAGCGTGCAAGCGCCGTTGGGCGACCTCGCCCGCGCTGCGCGCCGAGTACGGCGAGGACGGTCTGCAGCGCTTCGTCGCCTATGAGAAGGCGAATGCCGCCGGCCAGGTGCGGATGCTTTCGAAGCCGCGCGCGGCCTGAGCGATCATCCTCGGTCCTCGGGTATAAGCCCGAGGATTGACGCGAGGACCAACCTGCCCTTCCGGCCCCGCCTCGGCGGGGCCTTTTGATCCAAAGAAAGGACCACGATCATGACCACCCTTGCCGCGGACACCCCGCGGAACTACCAGGTCGGCGATCACGGCCACGTCGGCATCATCGCCAACGACATCGTCTACGAGGGCGCCGCGGTCGGCGACAACGCGTCCGGCTACGGCCGGCCGCTGGTCGCCGCCGACAACTTCCTCGGCTTCGCGGTCGAGAAGTGCGACAACACCACGTCGGGGCCGCTGGTCAAGGCCGGCGCCGCCGGCGATCTCAACATCCACATGAAGGTCCGCGGCATCGTCCAGCTCTCGGTCTCGGGGGCGGCGATCACCGACCTCGGCCGGCCGGTGTACGCATCGGACGACGCCACCTTCACCTTCACCGCCGGGGCAAACAGCTTCATCGGCTACGTCAAGCAGTTCGTGTCCTCGGGCGTGGTGCTGGTCGAGTTCGACGCCACCAAGATGCACGCCCGCCAGCCGATCGACGTGAGCTTCACCGCCGCCGCCCAGTCGGGCAACGGGATCACGATCGCGGTGCAGCTCAAGTACCCGTCCGGCCAGAACGTGGCCGAGCGGCACGGGATGCTGTTCTACATCTCGGACAACGCCAACGGCGACACCCAGGCGGCGCCGGCCAACGGCACCGACATCACCATCGCCGGCGGCACCGACGGGCTGTGGGTCGAGACGCTCTCGAACCAGGCCGGCTGGGGGATCAGCGAGGCCGACGGCGACATCGACATCGCCCTGACCAAGGTGTCGACCGGGGCGGAGACGGTGTACCTGGTGGCGATCCTGCCCGACGGCCGGGTGCGCGCCTCGAGCGCGATCACCTTCACCTGAGCCGCGATACTGAGCTTCGCCGTCGGCGCGAGCCGAGGGCTCTCGGGGCGCCGAAGGGCGCCCCCTTTTCCTTTTGGAGGACCTGAACATGAGTGCGCAAGGGCTCGGTTCGCGGGCCATCATCGGTCAGTTCTACGACCGGCTGGAGACCACGCTCGGCGCCGGCTGGGCGCTGAAGATCGGAAGCTACTTCCGCTCCGATCAGATGAGCGAGGACTACCGCTGGCTCGGCATGGCGCCGGCGATGCGCGAATGGGTGGGTGGGCGTCTGGCCAAGGGGCTGCGCTCGCAGAACTACGTCATCTTGAACAAGCCCTACGAGGCCACCCTGGAGGTGCTGGTCGACGAGATGCGGCGCGACAAGACCGGCCAGATCATGGTCCGGGTCAACGAGCTCGCCGACCGCACGGCGGATCACTGGGAGAGCCTGCTTTCGACCCTGATCCTGAACGGCGCCGCGACCGTCTGCTACGACGGCCAGTATTTCTTCGATACCGACCACTCCGAGGGGGACAGCGGCACCCAGTCGAACTCGATCACGGTGACGCTGTCGACGCTTCCGATCGTCGCCGGGCCGGACAAGGGCACCCCGCACGCGCCTTCGGCCGAGCAGTTCCGGCACGCGATCATGAAGGCGGTGCAGCAGATCTACGGCTTCAAGGACGACCAGGGCGAGCCGATCAACGGCCGCGCGCGGTCGTTCCTGATCATGGTGCCGGTGGCGGCATGGGACGTGGCGGCGTCGGCGGTGAGCCTGCCGAACCTGGCCATGGGCGAGTCGAACCTGCTGCCGGCGCTGGCCCGCAGCCAGGGGCTGTCGTTCGAGGTGGTCCCCAACCCGCGCCTCGATTCGGCGTGGGGTCTGGCGGGCTCGCCCGAGCAGATCGAGTTCGCGGTGTTCCGCGCCGACGGCAACGTCAAGCCCTTCCTCCTCCAGGAGGAGAAGGGCGTGGTCATGGAGGCGATCGCCGAGGGCTCGGAGTACGCCTTCCTGAACAAGCGCTACCTCTACGGCGTCGATGCCATGCGCAACGTCGGCTACGGCATGTGGAACCATGCCTGCAAGGTGATCCTGGCTTAAGGCGCCACGCGGTAAAGGGCCCGGCATCGTCGGCACGGTTGCTGGCGTGCCGGGCCCGCCGCTCTCCCTCCTGCGCGCGAGGCTTCGGAGGGCAAGTTCTTCTTCGGGGAACGAGTCATTGGGAACCCACCACGTGAACGAATACATCGTGATCGCGGGCCCGGCGCGGGTGCCCGGCGGCTGCCTGCTGAGGCTCGACGTCGAGCAGCGTCGCGCGCGGTCGCCGCACTTGAAGGCCCGCAACGGCCTACACGAGGCGCTGGCGGCCCTCGAGTTCAAGACCGGCGAGCGGTTCGGCTGCTCGCTCGATCTGGCGCGGCTTTGCGGCGATCGGTTGGCGCTGGCCGACGATCCCAAGAGGCCGCTCAGTCTGCGGCCGCGGCGCGGATTCAAGCCGCCGGCCGAGGCGGCGGCGCAAACGGTGGTTCCGCTGCGCCGGCGCGCCCGACGGGCGCGCGCCCAAACCAGCCTCGGCCTGGACGGCTAATGGCGGCCGAGAACGCCGCCGACCGGTCGGCCTTCGTGCACGGCGACGGGTTCGGGGTCAGCGCCACCTACACGCCGTCCGGCGGCGCGGCCAGCACCATCAACGTCATCCTCGACCAGCCGCACACGGTCGCCGACATCGGCGAGCTGGGGGCGCTCGACGTGGCCTATCGGGCGCGGGTACGGGCCGACGACGTGGCCGCTCCGGCCGCCGGCGACAGCCTGGTCGTGGGCTCGCAGACCTTCACCGTCCGCGGCTTCCGCCAGGACGTGTCGGGGGATTTCTGGATGCTGGATCTGGAGCTGCAATGAGGGCGACGCTTTCCGGGGTGGCGGCGTTCGGCCGATTCGTCGACGGCCAGCGTCGACGGGCGGCGAGCGCCACCGATAGCGCGGTCAAGGAGACGGCGCGCGCGGTGCAGGCCGCGGTGCGCGCGGACGTGGGCCGCGTGTTCGCGCGCGGCGGCAAGCGCCTCGCCGGAGCGGTGCGGCTGAAGGACTACCCCGACCGCGGGCGCGGGCCGGCGTCGCTGATCTATTCCAAGTTCGGCCGGCGGAACGCCGGCGGCTACAAGGACTTCATCGCCGCCCGCCTGTTCGGGGCCGACATCCGGCCGAAGTCGGGCGAGTGGCTGGCGATCCCGTTCGCGCCCCGGGGCATGACCTCGGGCCGGCGGCAGACGGCAACGACGCGCAAGCGCGGCGCCGCCCTCGCCGCCGAAGGTCGGCTCGATTTCGTTCCGATCAAGGGCGGGCGGATGGCGCTTCTGGTGCACCGGCGGAAAAGCTACGAGCGCATCTATTTTCTGCTGGTCAAGCGGATCAGGTTTCCCGGCATCACCTCGCCGGCGGCGTATCTGGCGCGGGCGCTGGCCAGGATGCCGGAGGCGTTCGCGCGCGCCTGGGGCCGAATGGCATTCAGTGGACGCTGAATCAGATGTCAGGAACCAGGAATCGGAATCAGAGGCCAGGAACCAGGAATCAGGAACCAAGAATGATTCGCTGCTTGATCCCTGATGCCTGACATCTGGAATCTGATCTTGATCCCTGATCCCCGTCTTCTGGAACCTGATTCTGATCCCCGATCCCTGATACCTGGAATCTGAAAATGGCATGCGTGCGCGAGAATATCTCGGCGGCGATCGCGACCGCGTTGGGGAACATCTCGCAGATCTCGGGGCTGGCGGTCGAGCGCGGCCGCTCGCGCCCGGTGCAGGTGTCCGAGATGCCGCGGCTGGTGCTGCTGGAGGGCAGCCAAAGCCGCGTCGGCGAAACCGACGGCCCCGGCTCGCCGCCGGCCGACGAAAAGCAATACGAGGCGAGCTACGTGATCGAGGGCTACGTGACCGGGGCGACCGACGCGGCGGCGGTGACGGCGCTCAACGATCTCTATGGACGGACGGTGGCTTCCTTGGAAGCCGACAAGACCTTCGGGGTGACGGCGGTGAAGGCCTCGAGCGAGGGCGGCCTGGAGACCTCACCCGACGAGGATGAGGGCCACAAGCCGATCTGGATGTTCAGCCTGGGTTGGACGGTCGAGTACCACGCCCTGGCCGGCGATCCCTACACGGCGGCCTAGGCGTGGACTATCCGAAAGGGTCGGCCGGCCTGTGGCTGGTCGAGCCCGACTGGCAGGGCGAGACGGCGGTCATCCTCGGCAGCGGGCCGTCGGTGATCGCGGCGATGCCGGAGATATCGGCCGCCCGGGATCGGGCGCGCGTGATCGCCGTCAACGACGCCTGGAAGCTCAGCCCCTGGGCGGAGCTGCTGTGGGCGACCGATTACCGCTGGTGGCACTGGCACCGGGGGGTGCCCGAGTTCGCCGGCGTCAAGGCCAGCCGCGAGGACAGCCGCACGGCGGCGGCGTATGTCGACGTGCGTCTGCTGCGCCAGAGCTTCGACGATAAGAACGACCGCGGCGGGTTCGATCCCGAGCCGTCGCGGCTGCGGCTCGGCGGCTGCGGCGGGTTCGCGGCCGTCGGCCTGGCGGCCAAGCTGGGCGCGCGGCGGATCGTGCTGGCGGGGTTCGACATGCGGGCCATCGACGGCCGGACCCACTGGTTCGGCGACCATGTGGGGCGGAGGACCACCAAGGACGACTTCGAGGCCTGGCGGCGCTGGTTCCCGACCCTGGTCGAGCCGATGAAGACGCTGGGGATCGAGGTGATCAACGCCACGCCCGGCTCGGCGCTGGGTTGCTTTCCGATCGCGACCATCGAGAAGGCGCTGGGATGACCGGGCAAAGCCCTCCAAAGCGCGAAGCGCGAAGGAGGGGGTTCAACCTGGTGCCGCAGCGCTTCGAGGACGGCCGGCACATTGCCATCGGCCGGGGTCTGGCGCGGCTCGGCTACGAGCCGACGTGGGCGCTGGACCGATCGATCGGCGCCGGCGACGCGATCGTGACCTGGAACCTGACCGGCCGCGACGGGCTGGTGGAAATTGCACGCGCCGCCGGCGCAAAGCTGGTGGTCGCCGAGGAGGCGTACACGCGGCGCCTGGCGCCGGGCAAGCGGTTCGCGCTGGCGTTGTGGGGGCACGCCGGGTCGGGGATATGGCCGGACGGCGGAATCGAGCGCTGGGAGCGGCTCGGGATCGAACTGACACCGTGGCGCGCGGTCGGCGAGCGGATCGTCGTCTGCGGGCAGCGCGGCATCGGCTCGAAGGCCATGGCCTCGCCGCCGAACTGGCACGAGATGACGGCGAAGAAGCTGTGGGGGCTGACCGCCCGGCCGGTGGTCGTGCGCCCGCACCCCGGCAAGCGGAAGAACGAGATCGAGCCGTTCCTGGCCCAGATCGCCGGCGCCCACGCGGTCGTCGTGTGGTCGTCGGCGTGCGGGGTCGAGGCCCTGGTGCACGGCGTGCCGGTGTTCTACGCGGCGCCGTTCTTCGTCGCCGCGGCGGCGGCAAGGCGTTGGCCGCGAGACGTCGAGGACTGCTTCCTCGCTGACCGCGCGCATGCGCTGGGCCGCGTCGCCTGGGCGGAGTGGGACCTGGGCGAGATCGAATCGGGCGAGGCGTTGGAACGGGTGCTGGCGTGCGCGTGAGCGTCTACTTCGAGCCTGGGAAGCGGAAGTCCCGCAAGGTCGCCCGCGCTTTCGCCGACGGCTGCGGCGGGATCATGGCCGGCGCCCCGGCGGAGCTGCAGCCCTGCCTCGCGGCCTTCTACGGCGTCAAGCCGGAGACCGCGCACTTGTTCGAGGCGGCCGAGAAATCGGGCCGCGACTGGTACTACATCGATAACGGCTACTTCCGCGCCGGCGAGGACGGATATTTCCGGGTGACGCGGAATCGGATACAGCACTCGGGCAGGGGTGCGCCGCGGCCCGAGGACCACACTCGTTTGCGGCGCATGGGCGTCGACATCGCCCCTTGGCGCCCGGCGGGTCGACACATCGTCGTCTGCCTGCAGACCGAGTGGTGGTATCGGCGTTGGGGGCGCAGCCGGGAATCGTGGCTGACCGGCGTGACCCAGACTTTGGCCGATCTCACCGACCGCCTGATCGTGGTGCGCGAAAAGCCTCACCTGGTCCGCCAGGCGGGAATGTCGCAGCCGAGCCTGGCCGAGCATCTCAAGGACGCCTGGGCGCTGGTGGCGTTCACCTCCAATGCCGCCGTCGAGGCGATCATCGCCGGGGTGCCGGCGTTCGTCGACGGCCCCAGCGCGGCGGCGCCGATGGCGAACGATAGATTGGCCGCGATCGAGCATCCGCGGCGGCCCGAGGGCCGCGAGGACTGGGCGGCGGTCCTGGCCGCCAACCAGTGGAGCCTCGAGGAGATGAAGCTCGGCATCGCCTGGAAGGCGCTGACCAGGGACAAGCGGGCCGCGGCCGAGGATGAAGGGCGATGAAGCCGGCGACCGCCTGGACCACCGGGCACCTGCACGCCGAGGCCGTATGCAACGCCTTGGCGACCGGCGGCGGCTTCGCGCTGCGGCACGTCCGCTCGCTGCCGCCGGCGCCGGTATTGGGGCCCGGCGTCGATCCGCGGGTTCGCGACCGCCGCATCGACGGCCCGGCGTTCTTCTACGGCCGCCTGCGCGGCTCGCTCGAGGTGATGCGCGCCGCGATCGCCGCCGGCGAGAACTGGTACATGGCCGACAACGGCTACATGGGCGCCGGGCACTATCGAGGGTTTTACAAAATCAGCCGCAACGCCTTCCAGTGCCGGGGCAACGAGTATCCCGATTACCAACGGCTGGAAGCGCTGAAGATAACGATCGCGCCGACGCGGACGAGCGGAGGCCACATCCTGGTCTGCCCGCCGATCCCCGAATACGACGCGGTGATGGGGTTCAATTCGATCGAGTGGCTGGCGGACGTGAAGTTCGGCCTCGGCCGGGCGAGCCAGCGCGAAATCCGGGTGCGCTGGAAGCCGGGCGATCCGCGCGGCTCGGGCGGCAAAAGGCGGAAGAAGACCCTGGCGGAGGACCTGGCCGATTGCTGGGCGCTGGTCACCCACGATTCCAACGTGGTGGTCGAATCCGTGATTGCCGGGGTGCCGGTGTTCGCGACCGGCCAGACGCCGGTCCTGGCGATCGGCGACAAGGACATCGGGGCGATCGAGACGCCGCGCCGCCCGGGCGTCGACGAGCGGCGGCGTTGGCTGGCGACGCTGGCCGCCAACCAGTGGACGTTGGACGAAATGAGGGAGGGCAGATGTCAGCGCGACCTGGGAGTGAGATGAGCGAGGCGCGCGCGGAGCCGGAGGCCATGGCGGCGACGACCGTGCCCGGCGCGAAGCTGGTGCGCGGCATCTGGCTGCCGGCGACCGAGCGTCACTTCGCCGACATGCTGGAGCACCACTCCAAGATCGGCGACGTCGACGGCAAGGGGACTTATCAGCTCCACAAGCTGCGCCAGGCGATGGGCTACATCGGGCCGCTGCGCCGCCGGGTGGCGGTCGATGTCGGCGCCCACGTCGGCCTGTGGGCGATGCACATGGTCAAGGATTTCGAGCGCGTGGTCGCGTTCGAGCCGGTGCCGCTGCACCGCCGTCTGTTCGCCTTGAACGTGCCGGCCGGCAAATACGAGATCCACGCCTGCGCGCTCGGCCGCGTGCCGGGGCGGGTGAGGATCACGGTGCCGCCGGGGACCACCGGCAGCGCCCACGTGGTGGTCGGCGAGCGACTCGCGGGCGAGAAGCGGGGGCCGACGGTCGAGGCCGAGGTGCGGACGCTGGATTCGTTCGGGCTGGAGGCGGTCGACTTCGTGAAGATCGACGTCGAGGGCTTCGAGCTCGAGGTGCTGCGCGGCGCCGAGGCGACGCTGCTTCGTTGCCGCCCCTACGTCATCGTCGAGCAGAAGAAGAACGACGAAAGGAACTTCGGGCGGCCGAAGTACGAGGCGCTGGCCTGGCTGGAGGCGATGGGCTGGCGCCGGACCTTCGAGTACGGCGGCGATTTCTTCCTGAGCGCCGCGGAAGGCTGATCGGCGGCCATGGGTTACGGCGACTCGCTGATGGCGGTCGGCGAGGCGCGAAGGATGCAGGTGGCCGATCCGCAGGCCCGGAAGGTGGCGATCGGCGACGGCGTCCGCGTCAAGTGGGACGCGGAGGTGTTCAGGGGAAACCCGCGCCTGGCAAGTCAAGAAGATGTCCGCCGGGCCGGGGTCCCCGGGTCAGGCCCGGGGATTCAATGGCTGATCGAGGGCTCCGGGCACCGGCCCTACATCGACTACGAGGCGACGCTGGCATTGGGCCGCGCCGCCCTCGGCGGCAAGGCGGCCGACTGGAAACGGACGCTCAACGCCTCGCCGCGCTGGGTGTGGAAGGATCGGGGACCGGCGCGGCCGGGCGAGCTGTGGTTCGACGCCGGCGAGCAGGCGATCACCCGGCGTTATGCGACGGGCTCGCCGCTGGTGGTGATCGAGCCGACGCTGAAGGCCAGGGCGTCGCCCAACAAGCAGTGGGGATGGGAGCGCTGGCAGGCGCTGGCGGACGAGCTCAACCGCCGCGGCGCGTGCTTGGTGCAGATCGGGCCAGCGGGGGTGCGAAGGCTTGCCGGCGTGCCGCACCTGATCACCGCCTCGTTCCGCGAGGCGTGCGCGGTGCTGGCGGGCGCGCGCGCCTTCGTCGGCAACGAGGGCGGCCTGCACCACGCGGCGGCGGCATTGGGGGTGCGCGGCGCGGTGCCGTTCGGCGGCTACATCTCGCCCCGGCTCACCGGCTACGCGATCGACGACAACTTCTACGTTGACGATCACGCGCACCCGCTGGGGTGCGGGATGCGCGCGCCCTGCGCCCACTGCGCGGCGGCGATGGCTTCGATTTCCGTCGGCGCGGTCGCCGGCGCGGTTCTCAAATCACTTTCCTAGGAGGAAAACATGACTGGTCAGATCGGCCGCAACGCGGTCATTCGCATCGGCGACGGCGGCAGCCCGGCGACCTATACCGCTGTCGGCGGCTTCCGCACCAAGCGACTGGCGATCAACTCGACCGAGGTCGACGGCACCAACCAGGGCTCGCAGGCGTGGCGCGAGCTGGTCGAGAATGCCGGCATCAATTCCCTGAACGTGTCCGGCGACGGCGTGTTCACCGACTCGGCGGCCGAGGGGACGGTCCTCAACCGGATTCTCAATCGCAACCAGGAGGACTTCCAGATCGTGTTTCCCGGCCTGGGGACCTTCGAGGGCATGTTCCAGGTAACCAGCTATGAGGTCTCGGCCGCCCACGACGGGACGGTGACCTTCTCGTTCGAGATGGCCTCGGCGCAGGTGATCACCTTCACCAGCGCGTAAGACCAGGGATCAGAATACAGGGATCAGGGATCAAGAAGACGGTTCTCAGCGCTCTTGATCCCTGATACCCGATCCCTGGCATCTGACTTCGATCCCTGAATCGGAGAATCCGAAAAATGGCGAATCCGCACCGCGGCGAGGTCGAGATCGACCTCGCCGGCATGACGTTGACGCTGCGCCCCACCTACGAGGCGATCATCGAGATCGAGGAGCGCACCGGCCGGCCGCTGGTCGGCATCCTGCGCGCCCTGGTCGCCGGCGATCTGCGCCATCGCGATCTGGCGATCATCATCCACGCCGGCGCGCGGGCGTTCGATGCCAAGGCGCCGGCATTGGGCGCCATCGGCGCGGCGCTGGTGCGCGAAGGCCTGAGCCCGGCGCTGATGACGTCGATCACCGACTTCCTGGCGGCGGCGCTCGGCGGGACGGCGGTCAAGGAAAAGAACGGCGGCGAGGCCGCCGACGTGGACCCTACCGCGGCGGCCTGAGAAGGCTTGCCGTCGACGAACGCCTGAACGTGCGTCGGCTGATGGAGGTCGCCATGGGCGGTCTCGGGATCACGCCGGCCGACTTCTGGGCGATGACCCCGGTCGAGTTCGCGGCCCTGGTCGCCGGCCGGCTGGAGCGGGCGGGGGCCGGGTCCTCGGACAGGGGCCCGCCGATCACCCGCGCCGAAGTGGACGACATGATCGCCGAGGTCGGCGCGATCGCGCCCTCGATTCGCGCGCCCGCGGCCGTCAATCCGAAGCTAGCTGCGCCGAGACCGACGAGATGATGACCGTCGACGCGATACCTGACATCTGGAGCCTGATTCAGATGCCAGGAACCAGGGATCAGGGATCAAAAAGATGGGTTCTCAGCGCTCTTGATCCCCGATACCTGACATCTGGAGTCTGATCATGGCCCGGGCCGAGACGCTGCTGCTCAGGATCGACGGCGATCTCGCCCAGTTGCGGCGCGAGCTGGCTGGCGCCGAGGCGGGGACGCGGGCGGCGGCCGAGCGCATGAGGGGCAGCCTGGGCGGAGTCACCGCCGGGCTGGACACCGTGACCCGCGCCGCCGGGTCGTTGCGCGGCATGCTGTTGACCGGCATCGGCGGCACCGCCGCCGTGGTCGGCCTCGAAAAGGTATTCGGAGCCTTTCGGCGCTCGGCCGAAGCGGTCGGAAACCTGGGCGAGCTGGCCGAGCAGCTGGGGATCAGCACCGACGCCTTGCAGACCTATCAGTTCGCGGCCGCCCAGTCGGGGACGTCGACCGAGCAGCTCGAGGCGGCGTTCATCCGTTTCGGCACCGTCATCGGTGATGCCGCCAAGGGCAACGACGCCGCCATCAAGGCATTCCGGGATCTCGGCGTCGGCATTCTCGACGCCGAAGGCAAGCTGCGGCCGACCGAGCGGATACTTCTCGACGTCGCCGACGCCCTCAAGGGCACCGCCGACCCGGCGGCGCGGGCAGCGGCCGCCCAGGACCTGTTCGGGCGCTCGGGCGCGCGGCTGTTGCCGATCCTTTCCGGCGGCCGCGAGGCGATCGCTCGTTTCAGTGCCGAGGCCGAGAGCCTGGGCGTCAGGCTCGACAAGGACACCATCACCAAGGCGGACCAGGCTGCCGATATGCTGAAGCGCCTGGAGCTTCAGCTTGATCGCCTGTGGCAGTCGATCATGCTGCGCGCCGGGCCGGCGGTCATCTGGCTGGCCGAGAACTTCAGCCGGCTTCTGGCGCCCGGCGTCGAGGACCGTCTTGCCGCCCTGCAGACGCGCCTGCTCGAGCTCAACCAGGAGCTGAGGCGCCAGGAACAGGGGGGTGGGTGGTTCGATCGTCTGTTCGGCGGCGATGCCAAGCAGCGGATGGCCGAGATATCGGCCGAGATCGAAAAGGTGCGCGCCGAGATCGACGCCGTCAATCGCAGCGCCGCGCCGGCGGCGGCTTCCGGCCAGACCGGCTTGCCGGAATCGACCAGGGAGGCGGCGGAGCGGGCGAAGGCGGCCCTCGACGAAATGACGGCGGCCCAGAAGGCCGCCGCCGAGGCGTCGGCCAACTTCCAGCGCATCCAGAGCCAGGCGTGGGCGGAAGGCACGCGCGTCTTCGAGAGCGTGCGCACGCCGGTCGAGGAGTACGCGGCGACCGTCGAGCGCCTGAATGAGCTCCTGATCGAGGGCACCATAAGCCAGGAGACCTTCAACCGCGCGGTCGACAAGGCCGAGAAGACCATGAAGGACGCCGACGGCTCGGCCAAGGAACTGAAATCCGCCGCCCGCGATCTGGGGATGACGTTCTCGTCGGCGTTCGAGGACGCCATGATCCGCGGCCAGGGCCTGCGTGCGGTGCTGGCTGGCATCTTCGAGGACATCCAGCGGATCATCCTTCGGCGCGCCGTCACCGAGCCGCTGGCCAACTGGATGATGGGCGGGGTCGGCGGCGCCGGCGGGCTGCTCGGGCTTCTGAGGGGCGGCGGGGCGTTTTCGCTGGCCGACTTCGGCGGCATCTATGGGCGCGGCGGCGCGTTCGCGGGCGGCCGGGTGCAACGGCTGGCCGGCGGCGGCGTGGTCGCCAACCCGACCGTGTTCCCGATGGCCGGCGGCGCCGGGCTGATGGGCGAGGCGGGCCCCGAGGCGGTGATGCCGCTGGCGCGCCTGGGCTCGGGCGAGCTCGGCGTCAAGGCGGCGCGGGGCGGCGGCGGGACGACCGTCTACAACATCGACGCCCGCGGCGCCGAGCGCGGCGTCGGCCGCGAGATCATGCGCGCGCTGGAGGCGGTCAGCCGCTCGATCGAGCCGCGCAGCGTGGCCGCGGTCCGCGACGCCCGGGCCCGCAACCCGCGCCTGTTCGGGAGCTAGGAATCAGAGGCCAGGAACCAGGAACCAGGGACCAAGAAACGGCCGCCGGATCACGCTTGATCCCTGATGCCTGTTTTCTGACTTCTGATTCTGATCCCTGATCCCTGATCCCTGATCCCTGGACCCTGACCCATGTCCATCACCTTTCCGCTGACCCTGCCGACGGTGCCGGTATTCCGCGCCACGCGCTGGCGGCCGCGGACCGTGGTCGGGGTGTCGACGTCGCCGTTCACGTTGGCGATGCAGACCTACTCGCACCCCGGACGGCGCTGGGAGGTGGGGGTCGAGCTGCCGCCGATGGTGCGGGCGCGCGCGGCGGCGTGGCAGGCGTTCTTCGGCAAGCTGGACGGCGCCAAGGGAACCTTCCTGATGGGCGATCCGGCGGCGCGGGCGCTCCGCGGCGCCGGCGGCGGCACGCCGGTGATCAACGGCGCCCATGCGGCGCGGGTGTCGAACATCAACGTCCGCGGCCTCGCCGAGATCGCCAACGTCTGGCGCGAGGGCGACTGGATCCAGCTGGGCTCCGGCGCCACCGCCCGGCTGCACATGGTGCTGGCCGATATCTCGGGCGCCGGCTCGCCGACCGGCGAGGCCAACGTCGACATCTGGCCGACCACGCGCGCCGCCTATTCGGACGGCGCCGCGATCGTGGTCGCCAACACGGTCGGCGTCTTCAAGCTCGCCTCCGACGTCGACTGGGACATCGACGAGGCGGTGCGCTACGGCTTCGGGTTCGACGCCGTGGAGGCGCTGTGATGGCCCGCTCGCTGACCGCCGGCATGGTGACCGAGGTCACCGTCGCTCGATTGAACCCGGTCATCTTCCTGCAGCTCGACTTCGACGCCGGGACGCTGCGCCTGTGGACCGGCTACGGCGCGATTTCCTGGAACGGCTCGAGCTGGACCGGCGCCGGGAGCCTGTTGGCGGCCTCCGCGATCGAGGAGACCAGCGAGCTGCGGGCGACCGGGGTGACGCTGTCGCTGTCGGGGCTCGACACCTCGATCATCGATCTCGCCCAGGGCGAGCCCTACCAGGGCCGCCGGGCGCAGCTCTGGCTCGGATGCCTGACCGACGCCGGGGCGGTGGTCGCCGATCCCTATCGGCTGCTGTCGGGGCGCATGGACGTGATGGAGATCGCCGACGCCGGCGAGACCTGCACCATCTCGCTGAGCGTGGAAAGCGATCTGGCGGTCCTCGATACCGCGGCGGCGCGCCGCTACACCACCGAGGATCAGAAGATCGACTTTGCGCCGTCGGGCTCGCCCGAGATCTACGACAAGGGCTTCGACATGGTGCCGGCGTTGCAGCAGCTCGAAATCCTGAATCGCTAACAGAATCCAGGTATCAGGAATCAGGGATCAAAGGTGATGCAATGCCCGTCCTCTTGATTCCCGATCCCTGGTTTCTGGCATCCGACCTCGGTCCCTGATGCCCGCCCGAAAAGAAGACTGGCCGGCGCGGCTGGCGGCGGCGATCGCGGCCCAGGCGGCGGCGCCGTTCGCGTGGGGCCGGCGCGACTGCATGCTCGCGGTCGCCGACGTGATCCTCGCCATGACCGGCGTCGACCCGGCCGCCGGTTGGCGCGGGAGCTACGACGACGCGCCGGGCGCGGCGCTGGCCTTGAAACGGATCGCCGGTCCGGGAGTCGATCACGAGCGCCTTCTCGAGTTGGCCGTCGAGCGGCTGGCGGCGGACTTCGGGTGCCCCGAGATTCCGCCGTTGAAGGCCGGCCGCGGCGATGTGGTGCTGGCGCGGATCGATGGCGAATCGCTGGCGACTTCATGGTCCTCGGGTTTAGCCCGAGGATGCGCGCTGGCGATCGTCGATACCTCGGGGCGGCGGGCGGTGGCGGCGGCGAATCCGGGATGGGCGTACCTGGCGGTCGACGCCGGCGACCGGGCGTGGAGGGTATAGATGCCCGAGGTCATCGCCACGATCATCACTGCGGTGGCGACCACGCTGGGCGTCTCGGAGGGAGTCGCGGCCTTTCTGTTGGGCCTGGTTTCCAACATCGCCATGTCGGGCCTGCGCATGGTGCTGGCCGGCACCGCGCGACCGCGGGCGATGGATTCGTTCCAGTCCACAGTCACCGGACGAACGCTCACCATCCGCCAGCCGATCACCGACCACCGATTCGTCTACGGCGAGGCCCGGGTCGGCGGGCCGATGGTCTTTTACGAGGCCACCGATTCCAACGACTTCCACCACGTTGTGGTGGTGCTCGCCGCCCACCCGGTGACCGCCATCGAGACCGTGTTCCTGAACGACTATCCGATCTACCCCGACCAGATCGACGGCACCGGGCTGGTGACCGAGGGCCGGTTCGCGAGCGTGGTCAGGATCAAGAAGCACCTGGGCGCCGACGACCAGGCGGCGGATTCCGATCTGGTGGCCGAGACCTCGGCCGGCGACGATCACCGATTCCGCGGCCGCGCCTACGTCTATCTGCGCATGGACATGAACCCCAACGCCTTTCCGACCGGGCTGCCCAACGTCTCGGCCCGGGTGCGGGGCAAGAAGCTCGAAGATCCACGGACCTCGGGCGCCGCCAACTGGACGCCGAACGCGGCGCTGGCGATCCGCGACTACATCGCGACGCCGAAAATCAAGGGCGGATTCGGGGCGACCGCCGCCGACATCGACGATACGTTCACCACGTCGGCCGCCAATACCGCCGACGAGATGGTCGCCACCCGCGACGTGACCATGACGGTGACGGCGGTCGCCGCCGCTGCCGACACCCTCAGCCTATCCGACGAGCGCCTGGCGGTGCAGACCGGCGACCGGGTGCGGGTGTCGATCGCCGGCAGCCCCGACGACCTGCCGGGCGGACTTCTGGCGGCGACCGACTACTACGTCATCGTCTGGCAGGAGCGGAAGACCGCCGAGCAGGCGGTCAAGATCAAGCTGGCGACATCCTACGACAACGCGATCGCCTACGGCGCGATCGACATCACCTCGGCCGGGTCGGGGACGATCACGCTCACCAAGACGGGCGAGCCCCGCTACACCGCCAACGGTCTTCTCGATACCGGCGCCAAGAGGGCCGAGAACCTGCGCGATCTGGCCTCCGCCATCGGGGCGGTGCCGACCAACCCGGGCGGCATCTGGCGGATCCGGGCTGGATCTTACGCGGCGCCGACGGTGACCCTGACCGAGGACCACCTGCGCGGCACGATCAAGGTGCGGACCAAGGTGCCGCGGCGCGAGCGCCACAACACCGTCAAGGGCATCTACATCAACCCGTTCCTGAACGACGGCCAGCCGAGCGACTACCCGTCGGTGTCGAACGCGGCGGCGATCACCGCCGACGCCGAGACGGCGGCTACCGATCTCGATCTGCCGTTCACCAGCCGCACCCAGGCGGCGCAGCGGATCGCCCGGATCGCCCTTTTGGCCGCCCGCCAGGAGATCACGGTCGAGATGCCGTGCAACCTGGCCGCCTTCCAGGTCCAGGCCGGCGACAACGTCGCCATCACCAACGCGCACATGGTCTGGACGGCGAAGGCGTTCGAGGTGGTGACGTCGCGGCCGACCATCGACAAGGACGGGGCCGGCAACCCGATCCTCGGCGTCGATCTGGAGCTGAAGGAGACGGCGAGCACGGTCTACGACTTCGCCGCCGCCAGCGACGAGACCCAGGTCACGACGCCACCGCTGCCGACCGGCGGCGACATCTTCACCGTCGATCCGCCGACCGCGTTGACGCTGACCTCGGGGACCGCCGAGCTGTTCCTGAAGGCCGACGGCACGGTGGTGGCGCGCATCCACGCCGCGTGGACGGCGTCGGCGGATTCGCTGCTCGACGCCTACGAGCTGCAGTGGAAGGAGTCCGGCCTGACGGCCTGGGAGACCGGGCGGTTCGTGGCGCCGTCCGAAACCGACGCCTGGATATTCGACGTCGAGGACGGAGTCGCCTACGACGCCCGGGTGCGGGCGGTCAGCCGCTACGGGGTGCAGAGCGCCTGGGCGACGGCCTCGAATCACACCGTGGTCGGCAAGACGGCGGTGCCCGCCAATGTGGCCGGGTTCGCCGCCCAGCAGAACCGCGCCGCCGTCACCTACGTCTGGGATCAGGTCGCCGACGCCGATCTCGCCGGCTACGAGATCCGCTACGCCGCGCAAGGCGGGTTCGCCTGGGACGCCGCGGTGGTGCTGACGGCGGTGACCCGCGGCACCCGGGTCACCAACGACGCGCTGCCGCCGGGCGCGTGGACGGTGGCGATCAAGGCGGTCGATACCTCGGGGAACTATTCGTCGGCGGCAGCGACCTTCAACATCACGGTCGCCAACTTCAACGAGGTGATCACCACGGCGACCGAGGACCCGAAATGGCTGGGCCTGTTCCCCTGCTTCGGCGACGATTACGCGCTGCGCCTGGGGCTCGATTCACGCGAGGCGCACACCGGCGGCAACAACGGCAGCCACGTCAATGCCGCCGGGCTTCTGGTCAAGGACGCCGGCTCGGGGGCGCGCTTCGATCACAGCGGCGCCGGCGCGGCGCGTGGCCTGTTGAGCGAGGCGGCGGCGACCAATCTGTGCCTGCGGTCCGAGGAGCTTGATCAGGCGCCTTGGAATACGTCCAACGTCACCATCACCGCCGACGCGACCACCGCGCCCGACGGCACCGCGACCATGGACAAGGTGGTCGAGACCGCGGTCACCAACCAGCACCTGGCCTATCAGCTGATCGCCTTTGCGGCCTCGACCCGCTATCGGTTCTCGATGTTCGTCAAGGCCGCCGAGCGCAGCCAGTTCCCGCTGCTCGTCAACGGCGCCGGATGGTCGGCGACCTACTCGGCGCTGTTCGATACCGCGACCGAGACGTTCACGTTTCCCGACACCGCGCCGCAGGCCCAGGGCTACGATTCGTTGCCCAACGGCATCTATCGGATATGGTTTGAGCAGACCACCGACGGCTCGGGCGGCAGCTCGAACTTCCAGCCCGGCCTGGCCAAGAACGGGGTGCGGGTCTATGCCGGCACCGCCGGCGAGGGCGGCTACATGTGGGGCGCCCAGGTGGAGGCGGTCAACAATGTCAGCGGCGGCGACCGCTCCAGCTACATCGCCACCGCCGCCTCCACCGTGGCGCGCACGGTGGACGGGCACTCGACCACGCTTTCTTCGATCCCGCGCCTGAAGACGCCGGTCGATGGCAGCGTGATCGTCCGCGCCCGAATCGACCGGGCGAGCACCGACATGAGCCGCCGGCTGTGGCAGATCGACGACGGAACCGCCAATAATCTGGTCCGGATCGTGATCACCAGCGGAACGACTGTCTTCGCGGTAATCCTGAACGGCGGAATTTCGATCGCCAGCGCGATCGCGGGAGCCATCGCCGCCGGTCAGGAGTTCACGGTCGCGCTCTGCTGGCACCGGAATAACTTCGCGGTGTCGCTCGATGGGGCGGCGGTGGTGGAAACGACCCCGACCGCCGCCATCCCGAGCGGGCTCGTTACCGAACGCCTGGGTCACGATCAGGCCGGCGCCAACCACTGGAACGGCCCGATCGCGCGGCGGGTGCTCTACGACCGCCTGCTGACCAACGCCCAGCTGGTGGCCGCCTCGGGCGGCGCCGAGTTCGAGGATTTCATCCTCGACGGTCCGTCGGGGTATCTGGTGCCGCGGACCACGGCCGCCGCCTCGGCGCTCACCGACGCCCAGCTCTGGGACCAGATGGCCTACGACCCGGCGCTGGCGGCGCCGGCCTACGAGGCCGACGAGATCGACCTCGGGTTCGACGCCAACGCCACCCGCATCTGGGCGGCGATCGCCGGCGGCCTGGGGCCGGGCGAGTCGGGATCGCCGGCGTTTCGGCTCGAGGCCGACGCCCGCGACGCCAGCGGCGCCTACGACGGCTTCACGCCGTGGACGGTGGGCGAGATCGACGGGCGGTACTTGAAGCCCCGGGTGGCCATCGACACCGGCGACGGCGCCGAATACCTGTCGGGCTTCGCGGTCACCGTCGACGTGCCCGAGGATTCGATCCGGCTCGCCGACCAGGCGGTGAGCGCCGGCGGAACGCTGATCTCGTTCGGGACCACCTTTCACGCGACCCCGTCGGTGGACGTGAGCGCCCAGGCCGGCGCCGGCTCGCCGTCGGCGGCGCGCTACGCGACCTGGGACGACGTCACCACCACCGGGGTGTGGATCAACGTCTTCGACGGTTCGGGCGGCGACGTCGGCGGCACGGTGACGGTGACCGCGGTCGGCCAAATCGGGCAATAAGAATCGGGCAATAGAGGCGAGGCTCAATCATGACGGTCGTGAAGTTCGTCCAGCCCACCGCCGCGCAGTCGGGGGCGACCTACAAATCCAACATCAACTCCTCGATCCAGGTGGTGGCCGAGATCGCCGGGCACTTCGCGCCCCACGCTCAGGACACGCCCGATCTCACGGTCCGCGTCGACGCCGGGCGCATCTACTGGCGGACCGGATCGCCCGAGACCCTGATCGAGAAGGCGGCCCAGAACACGGCGTCGCTGACCGCGCCGACCGTGAACCCGCGCAAGGACATCGTGCATATCGACCAGGCGACCGGCAACGTCGGGGTGGCGACCGGGGCGGAGGCGGCGGCGCCGGTCGATCCCGGGATACCGGCCGGCAAGATCCCGATCGGCCGCATCACCTGGACGGTGGCCGCCGGTTCGATCACCAACTCGATGATTTCCGATCTCCGCACCGCCTTCATGTGGTGAGGCCATGAACCCGAGATGGGACGGCGCCGAGCGCCGGGCGGCGTTCGGCGACGAGCATCTGCCGGCGTTGATCGAGCGCGCGGCCGAGCGCGGCGCGTGCTTGGCGCTGAAAAGCGTCGGCCTCGCCGACGCCGACGCCGGCCGCGACGTGCGCGATCTGCGCAACCTGATCGATTCGTGGCGGACGCTGCGCACCGCGGTCGGGCAGACGGTGGCGAAGACGTTGACGGTGGCCGCGCTCGGCCTGCTGGCCGCCGGGCTGTGGCTGTGGACCCAACGATAGAATCAGATTCCAGGTATCAGGAATCAGGGATCAAGCAGCGGATCATTCTTGGTTCCTGATCCCTGGTTCCTGGCCTCTGATTCCGATTCCTGTCTTCTGGCATCTGACCAAGGAGCACCCCATGCGCCCTTTTCGGTCGGGGCCGCGGTGATCGCTGCCCTCTTGTTTTTCGTGCTGACGATCGCCGCGCCGGCCACGGTGACTCCGCCGACGTTGCTGGCCCAGGCGGAAGGGCCGGCGGTCGGCGAGATGGTCACCATCCGCGCCGGCTGCAACGATCTCGACGATCTCAGGGCCATCGTCGGCGCGCCCTCGGCCGAGGAATCCAAGGCGGCGACCTGGCGTGCGCTGACCGCCGGCGCCTGTTGGATCGGCTCCTGGTTCTCGGCAGTGATCGACCGGGTCGTCGAGGACCTGATCGACCACGACGGCGACGTGGTGCGGATCGTCCGCTTCCAGGATCCCTCCGACGGCCAGGTCGGCTTCGCCGCCTTCGTCATCGCCAAGGCGAGGAAGGGCTGATGGCCGCGCCCGCGATCTCGCGCAAGGAAAGCCTGCGCCGCAAGCGGGCGATCGAGGCCGCCTTGCGCCAGGGCTATCGGCCGGTCGGCGCGTCGGGGTCGGGGCCGGCGGCGCTGGCGGTCGCTGCCGAGCGATTGGGGATCGACCGCCCGTCCCTGCACAACAGTCTGATCGCGATGAAGCGGCGGCACGGTATCGAGCCGGACTGGGGGCTGGCGGCGCCGGCGGCGCCGGCGAAGGCGGCGCGCGACGAAACGCTGGCCGAGAACAAGAAGCTTCGGCGCGAGCGCGACGCGGCGGTGAAGAAGGCCGAGGGCGTGGCCGATCTGCGCCGGTCGCTGTTCGATCTCAAGGCGCCAGCGCCGTCGCCGCCGACGTGGACGGCGAAGAAGCGCCCGGGCCCCCGCAGCCCCGGCGTCCCGACCCTGTTCGCCTCCGACTGGCAGTGGGGCGAGGTCATCCGCTCCGACGCGGTCGCCGGCATCAACGCCTACTCTAGCGAGATCGCCGCCGCGCGCTACGGTCGCCTGATCGAGCGCACGGTCGATCTATGTTTCCGGCACATGACCAATCCCGATTACCCGGGGATTCTGTATCACCGCGGCGGCGACATGGTGTCGGGGCGCATCCACCCCGATCTGGCCGAATCGAACGATGCCCAGCCGATCGCGGCGGTCAAGCACATGGTCGCCTGCGAGGAGGCCGGGATCAAGGAGCTGTTGCGCGCCGGCTTCAAGAAGATCGTGGTCTCGACGGTCGCCGGCAACCACGGCCGCGACACCCTCGACAAGCGATCTAAGGGGGTGGCCGAGAACAACTACGACACGCTCAGCGCATGGTGGCTGGAGCGCGCCTTCAAGGGCGACGCGCGGGTGAGCTTCCGCACCGCCACCGGGCCCGACATCGTGTATGCGGTCTACGGCTATCGCTTCTGCCTGACCCACGGTGATCGCATCGGATCCAGGGGCGGGCAGGGGTTCATCGGCCCCGGCGCCACCATCGCCCGCGGCATGAAGAAGATCATCGACTTCTATGCGGCGTTGGGCCAGCCGATCGACTGGGTGCTGACCGGGCACTTCCACACCCGGATGGAGCTGGAATACGGCTTCAGCAACGGCACCATGGCCGGCTACTCCGAGTTCGCCCGCGACGGCCGCTTCCGCCCGGTGCCGCCGGAGCAGTGGCTGTTCTTCACCCATCCACGCTACGGGGTCACCGCCCGCTGGCCGATCATCCTCGAGGACCGGCCGCGCGCCGGCGAGGCGGCGGCCCTGCCATGGGAAAAGGCGAAATGACCTACGACTTTGGCGACGGATCGCCGGTGCATACCAGGGGCCCGGTGCAGCAGATCGCCCACGGCCGCGCATTCTATCCGCTCGATCCGCGCCCCCAGGATATCTTCATCGAGGACATCGCGGAATCGCTGTCCAAGATTTGCCGCTTCATCGGACACACCCGCGAGTTCTACTCGGTCGCCCAGCACTCGGTGATGGTTTCGCGCATCGTCGCCGGATTGGCCCCCGAGCATGCCCGATGGGGTCTGCTGCACGACGCCGCCGAGGCCTACATCGGCGACATCACCCGGCCGGTGAAGAAGGCGCTCGATATGGCGGTGCCGGGCGCCCTGGCCTGGGTCGAGGAACGAATCCAGCGCGCGATCGCCGAGCGCTTCGGGCTTCCCTGGCCGATGCCGGCGATCGTGCACGGGGCCGACATGATCGCGGTCGCGACCGAGAAGCGCGATCTGCTGTGGCCTTCCGATCTGGATTGGGGGGTTTTGCCGCCGCCGGTGCCGGATAAAATCTATCCGTTGGCACCGGCCGAGGCGCGGGATCGCTTCCTTGATCTGTTCACGTCGCTGTCCCACGGCTCTATCGCCCGAGGGCAGGCGCCGCCGCCGCGATGATCAGACCGGTTGGCCTGGTCGGCCATGCGGGAAGCGGCAAGAGCGAGGCGGCGGCGTGGCTTTGCCGCCGCCACGGGTTCATCCGCGTGCCCTTCGCCGGGGCGTTGAAGGACATGCTGCGCGCCGGCTTCGATTTGGGCGCCGACGACGTGGACGGCGCCGGCAAGGAAATCCCCTGCGACCGGCTTTGCGGCATCACCCCGCGCGCCGCCATGCAGACGCTGGGGACCGAGTGGGGCCGAAGGCTGATCCATCCCGACCTCTGGATCGCGACCTGGAAGCGGCGCGCGGCCGATCTCGCCGACTTCTACCGGGGCGCGCGCGGCGTGGTCGCCGAGGACGTGCGCTTTGGCAACGAGGCCGCCGCCGTGCGCGATCTCGGCGGCGCGATCTGGCGCATCATCCGGCCCGGCGTGAAAACGGGCACCCACGTCAGCGAGACCGAGCAGGCCGGCATCACCGCCGACGTCGCGATCGCCAACGACGGCAGCCTCGACGATCTGGCCGCCAGGCTCGAGGTGTTGCTGCCACCGGAGGAACCATGACCCTGGCGCTCACGCCGGAGATCCTGCGCCGCGCCTACGACATGCTGCGCGCCTGCGCGCCGCTCAAGGGATGGCGGTTGCCGCCCGGCGAGCAGGTCGAGTTCCGGGTCAGCCGCGCCCGCGGCATCCTCGGGCAGCACGTCTACAGCGTGGAATCCGGCTGCCACCGGATCGACATCTCGGCGGCCGGCAACGGGCACCTGGCGACCGTGGTGCAGACCATGGCCCATGAGATGATCCATCTGAAGCAGTCGATCGACGGCACCGCCAGCGCCGGCGCCGTCCACAACGCCGATTTCCGGCGCTTGGCGGCGCGCATCTGCGGCGCCCTCGGTTTCGACCCCAAGCTATTCACATGATCGACCTTCGCCCTCCGGGCTTCGGGCGGCCGGCGGACTTTATCCGCGACCGCGCCGATCTCGAGATCCCCGCCCGCACCGGCTGGGGCGAGGCCGAGGGCGAGCCGATCGTCGGCCAGATCGCGGTCGTCTGGGTGATGCGCACCCGCGCCGAGCACCCCAAGGGGCGCTACGGGCGCACGTTGGCCGAGGTGTGCCGCAAGCCGTGGCAGTTCTCGTGCTGGAACGAGGACACCGCCGCGCGCCCGAACCCGCGGCTCGGCAAGGTGCACGCGCTCGAAATCTCGAATCCCGCCTATCTTCGATTCCTGCGCATCGTCCTCCAGGTGGCGCTGGGCGAGCTCGACGACCCCACCGGCGGCTGCACCCACTACCACGTCGCAGGCGCCACGCCGAAGTGGGCGAGGGGCAGGCTTCCCCACATCCGTATCGGAAACCACGTATTTTACAAAGGAGTCGATCCATGAACCTCGCCTTCGTCGGCCCGGCGCTCCGGGCATTCGCCAAGCTCGCCGGCCGTCTTGCCGGCAAGGCCGATGGCAACCCCAGGGCTTCGGCCGCGCTGACGCTGCTCGCTGGCGCCGCCGGCTGGCTCGGGCTGCGCCCCGAGGACCTGGCCGCCATCGGCTCCGCCTTGGTGGCGGTGGGCGAGGTGCTGCAACGGCTTGGCGGTGCCGGCTAGATTGTCGGCACCTACGCGCAAGTGCCGACGGTTCCTCACATGCCCGACCCCTGGCGCCGGCCTTCGCCGGCCGAAAGTAGGCTTCGGCCGACTGAAGGCCGGCGCGAGGTCATCGGCACGGCCACGCTTTTTCTCGGCGACTGCCTGGAAATCCTACCGATGATGCCGGACGCCAGCATCGACATGATATTCGCCGATCCGCCCTACGGGCATCGGAACAACGACGGCGACCTGATCTCCAAACGGGAGCAGGCTTTGGGGCGCGGCGCCGCTGGCCCGCCGCGACCGATCGCCAATGACGGCGCCGAGGCCAACGCCTTGGCGCGGTTCCTGTTCGGCGCGGCGGCGCGGTTGCTCGCCCGCGGTGGCTGCTGCTGCTGCTGCTGCGCCGGCGGCGGCCCCGAGTCCCAGTCCGACCGCTGGTCGCTGTGGATGGATGACCATCTTGCTTTCAAGCAGATGGTTATCTGGGACAAGGGGCCGATGGGTATGGGTTGGCACTACCGGCGCTCCTACGAGACGGTGCTGGTGGCCTCGAAGCCGGGCGGTCCCTGCAAGTGGCACGACGAGTCAGGACGGATCGAGAACATCATCCGTCCGGGTGCCTTCGGGATTCGCAAGATCATACCCGCCGCCGACGACCACCCGACGCCGAAGCCGTGGCAGCTTGCCGCCCATTTCATCCGCCTGCACAGCCTGGCCGGGGAGACCATTCTCGATCCCTTCATGGGCTCCGGCACGACGGGCGTTGCCTGCGCCAGGATGGGTCGCCGTTTCATCGGCATCGAGATCGAGCCCAAAAATTTCGACATGGCGTGCCGGCGCATCCGCGAGGCCCAACGCCAGGCGGACCTTTTCGTCGAGGCGTCGGCCGAGGCGCCGACGGCCGAGCAAGGGGAGATGTTTTGAGGACGGCACCCATCGACTCCGAGCCGGTCAATTACTGCTCGCACCCGTTGAACGCCCGCTGGGCGCGCCGGCTGGGGCTGCGCTGGGACGACGGCGCGCGCCGCGGGGCATGCCGGATTCACGATGACGACTACAGGCTTGGCGGATCGCTGTGGGCGAAGACTAAGGCCGACGGCCGCTTCGCCGGCCGGCTGGTGGTGACGGGCGCCAGCCTGATCGCCGACGGCCACGTAGGCCGCGGCGCCTGGATCGTCGCCGCGGCGCCGCTGTGGTGGCTGGCGGTCGCCACCGGCGGGCTGTTCGCCTGGCGGTGGAATGGAAAGACCGAGTCGGGGAAGGGGGCTTCGACCACAACCCCTGGGGCGGAACGTCCGGCCAACGAATCCGAACGCGAAACTTAATAACCGCCGCCAGCGCAAGGAAATTACCAAACCAATCGTCTTTGAAATAAAATTACTGTCGCATAAGGTATATTACGACTGATCTTTGGTTGATCTACTAGATATTGTGCGTGATTTGATTTTCTGGTTGGCAGCCCAGACTTCGCGGGTCATCATCATGGCGATGATCCGCGGCTCGAGGTCGGTTCGTCTGCTGGCCACTTCGAGGCTGGTGGCCAGGCCGCACGTTTTCCTTGGAGGACGGTGGCTTGTCCAACGTCGTCCGTTCCGGGGCCCGCGCAGCTTTAAGCTCGCGGGCTTCCGAGTTCCTGGGAGGAGCAATATGGATGGGAGGCTGTTTTACTACGGAAGGGAGAAATACCAAACACCAGATAAGTCAAAGCCAACCGGTTTATATACCACAGTGTTAGGGCACACGATTACGAACATCGACAAGTTCTGTTCTCAGAAGGCTGACCCCTTCTTCCTTATGATTTTAGACGAACACGACGCACGACTGGCTCTCTTGGAGACAGCCGCTAAGAGAATGTTCGGTGAGGAGCCCGCGCGATGCCTATTGGAGCCGCCATTTCAGGTCGAAAGTCACCTGTACCAAACCATTCAGGCGGCCGATTGGATCGCCACCATTATCGGCAGGTTGCAAGCATTTCGCGTCAGACCGAAAGAGTTCTCAGATTGGCAATGGGTCGAAACGTTGTTCGGTAGCCGCATTGACGCTGCGGTCACGCACAGCTCTTTGTGGCGTCCGCCTTCTTCACCTACCGCGCAAACCAAAATTGTGGCGGATTCCGCACCCCCAAGTTAGACCACCTAGCCCCAAAACCGGCCACTACCCACCAGAGCGCGTCGCGCATCGGGATCTCGATGCGGGTGAAGCGGGGGATGGCGTAGAGCTCGCACTCGCGGGCGGTGAGCTGGCCCTCGTCGGGCGGGGGAAGACCTTTGCGCATGATCGCCTCGGCGTCGGCGTTCCAGACCATGGTGTGACTCCTTTCGGTGGGGGTGTCAAAGGCGGTTCCCTTGGGGTCACGTTGTGGACTCCTTGGTTGCGCATCGATCCAGATGGGCGAAGTACCAGCGGCGCAGCTCGGGGACGGTGAGGAGGCCGCTGGCGATGGCAGCCATGGCCCAGGCGCGGGCGGCGGTCTCGGTCGAGTGACGGCAGGCGGTCGAGCAATAGATCTGGCCGCGGCCGGGCAGGAAGTCGCGGGCGCACCAGGGACACTTCATCTCGCCGGTCGGCATGGCCGCATGGCCGCGGAAACTTTCGGTGGCGTAGGCGCAGGCGTCGTCGGCGAAAAGGCTCGAAAGTCCGTCCTTCTTGGCGACCACGATGGGAGTCTCCTTTCTGAGGATGGGGTCCTCGGGTCAGCCCCGAGGATCACTGGCGGGGAAATCGGCGCGGCGGGGATGGTCGTCGTAGACGTCGTCGTAGACGTCGCCGCGGACCACGGCCCGGCGGAGCGAGAGCAGCGCCCGCCAGGCGATGCGGCGCAGCTCGGACGTGCCGTCGGTCGCGGCGAGGGCGTTCAGCGCCTCGGCGCGCCGCGCGCGGACATAGGAAAGGGGAAGTCGGGTGGACATCGGGACCTGCCAGGGTCCAGACGTTACGCTATGTAACGGCGGGTGTCAATACGTTTTGCGACGGTCAGTCGTCGACCGGGTCGCCGCCGAGTTGGAAGGCGCCGGAGACGGCGCCGGCGGCGGTGCCCATGATCGGCAGGTCGCGGCGCATGCCGTTCGTCGATGGCGTCGAATCGGTGGCGCGCTTGCCGCCGAACATCAGCCAGGTGGGGCTGACATTGAGAATCGCGGCATACCGGCGCGCGGCTTGCGGGCTGATGTCGCGGTTGCCGGTCTCGTGGCTGCGGTAGGTTGAATCGGAAATGTTGTGCAGCCGCGCGAAGGCGGCGGCCGAGGCGGCGCCGGGGCCGCCGCCGGCGATGCGCGCCCGCCGCAGGCGGTGTGCGGGACTTTCGCCTGTGTTGTCCATGGCTTCGATTCTAACGCCCATCGCCGCTGGGCGCGCGTCGCAAAACGTATTGACACTCCGCGTCGCAAAGCGTATGGTGTCCGTCATGCCAGCCGATCCCGCCGCCTCCACTCCATCCGCCTCGCCCTCCGAAGCCTGGCGCGCGGGATGGCCCGCCAGCTTCCGCGCCCTGATCGAGCTGTGGCCGGCGGCCGACGCCCTGGCCGGCGACATCGGCGTGCACCCGGGCGTGGTCCGCGGCTGGAAGTTCCGCGACTCGATCCCGTCGGCCTGGTGGGTTGAGGTCGAGCGCGCGGCGAAGCGGCGCGGCTTCGCCGCCGTGACCCTGGTGGTCCTCGCGCGGCTCGCCGCCGCGCGCCGCGACCGGCCCGATGGCCAGGCACGACTCGGCGGCTGATCGAGATCTGGCGGGCCATGCGCGAGCGTGGCCGGTTCGCGTTGCGGGGGAAAGGGAAAGATCGGTGGCCAAGTTCACCTACAAGCGCCGGCCCCACGGATCGCTCGAGCAGGCGACCGAGGCCCTGATCGCCGCCTGCGGCGGACTGACCGCCGCCGCCGCGCTGCCCGGATGCCCGGTCGGGCGGACCATGCTGTTCCGCTACACCGACGCCGACGCCGAGGTTGGCGAGGGCGGCGGCCGGCGCTCGATGCCGGCGGCCCTGGTCGGCTATCTGGAATCGGTGGCCGGCAAGCCCTTCGTCTCGGCCTGGCTGGCGGCGCGCACCGGGCATCTGCTACTCGGGGTCGAGGATGTTGACCAGGGCGAGGTCGAGATCGATCTGGCGCGGATCGGCGAGACCACGGCCGCCACCTTCGCCGACTTCGCCCGCGCCATCGCCGACCGGCGCATCGACGGGTCGGAGGCCTGGCGCATCGAGGGCGATCTCGACCGCCTGATCGCCGCCGCGCTGGCCGCCAAGTCGGATTTGCGAGAGATCCAGGACGCCTCCCGCCTGGACAACTGCCGGCCGGGATTCGTCGGCGCCGCACGTGGCGGGACGCGTGGGGCGGCGCCGTCGGAAGCTTCCCGGCCGGTCCCTTGTTCAGGGACCAGAAGTCAGGGATCGGGGATCTGAGGACAGGGATGGCGAATCACCGCAAGGACAACCCGCCGGGCACGACAACGTGCCCAATCATTAGGATCGGCGGCGTCGTCGCCGCCCGCGATCCGCATTTCCCACGGGTCGCGCCGATGATCTGCGACGGCCAGCCGATCACCCATGTCGCGCACTTCGGTCGGCTGAACAAGCTGTGGAAGGCGGTTCGGCAGGCAAGGAGGCCAGCGAAGCGATGACTGAATATCAAACCCTGTGGCTCGTCTACTGGGCGTTTGTCCTTGCGGTTTTGGTGGCGCTGTGGTGATGCCATGAACGTCGACGAGTGCAAGGCGTGGCTGGCGGCGGCCGAGCCTGGCGACGAGATCGAATACCACCGCGGCCATCTCGCCACCGACCGGCTGGCGGCCGGCCTGCAGGTCGGCGAGATCGAAAGGGCGCGACGGGTGCGCGAGGTCGCCCGCTTGGCGCTCGAGCTCGCGTCGATGGGCGCGGTCGAGCTTTGCCAGCGGCGACCCCCCCACGACGCCAGCGGAACCGAGTTCTCGTATCTGCTGCGGGTTCGGGTCCCGTACCGGCTGGCGGTCGGCGGCGGGCGCCATGCAGCGGAACCGGATGCCAGGGATCAGGGACCGGGGACCAAGAAGACGGGTGACGGATCGCCCTTGATGCCTGATCCCGGGTCACTGGATTCTAAGGATGATCGCTTCGGTCCCGAGCTCGCCGCCTTGGGAGAGCGCTGATGGAGACATGGAGTCAGGCGGCCCACGACGATTGGGCGCGGCGCCTCGCCGCCGCCCGCGGACTACAGGGTCCCCTGTATTCGACTCGGCGGCGCCGGCTTCGCCGGGAACGCCTGCGCCAGCGGCTGGCCGCAATTCTGGTGATCGCCGCCGCCGCCTGGATCGCCGGACTGCTGCTCGGGGCGATGGTGCCGTGAATCAGATGCCGGAAATCAGGAACCAGGGACCAGGGATCAGGGATCAAGAAGATGGGTGCCGCATCGCTCTTGATGCCTGACACCTGACATCTGGAATCTGACCCATGTCCATCACCTCTCGCGTCGACGCGATTACCGCCCTCGGGCCCGACTACGCGCGGTCCGATCCGCCGTGCCCGCGCTCGGTCAAGATCGAGCTCACCGCGCGCTGCAATTTCGCATGCTCGTTCTGCGCGCGCTCGATGCGGCTCCGCGACCAGGGCGACATGGCTCGCCACCTGTTCGAGCGCCTGGCGATCGAGATGCGGGACGCCGGGGTGGAGGAGCTTGGACTCTTCTATCTAGGCGAGTCGTTCCTGGTCGACTGGCTGCCCGACGCGATCAGGTTCGCCAAAGTTCCCAAGCCCGCCCCCGAGGATGCCTATCCCTATGTCTTCCTGACCACCAACGGATCGCTCGCCACTCCCGAGCGGGTGTATGACTGCATGGTCGCCGGGCTGGACTCGCTGAAGTTCTCGCTCAACTACGCCGACCAGGATCAATTCAAATCGATCGCCAACGTGAAGGGCGATCTGTATTCGCGAATACTTGAGAACCTCAAGGCCGCGCACGGCGTGCGCGACACCGTCGAGCGCGCCACCGGGCATCGCTGCGGGCTCTACGCCAGCTACATCGCCTACGACGGCGAGCAAGGCGCCAAGATGGCCGCCGTGGTCGAGGACGTGCGCCCCTTGGTCGACGAGATCTACGCGCTGCCGCTCTACAACCAGGCGGCGCTGACCGGCGGCGAGGGCGAGCGGCGGGGGTGGAACGTCACCGCCGGCAACCGCGGGCGTCTCGATGCGCTGCGCGAGCCGCTGCCCTGCTGGTCGATCTTCACCGAGGGCCACGTCACCTGGGACGGGCGGCTGTCGGCGTGCTGCTTCGACCACGCCGGCCGCTTCGACATGGGCGATCTAAAGACCACGCCGTTCATGGCCGCCTGGCATTCGGAGAAGTTCCAGGCCCTGCGCCGCGCGCACCTGGTGAAATGCGTCGCCGGCACGGTCTGCGAACGCTGCATCGCCTACGGATGAGCAGGAACCAGGGATCGGGGATCGAATGAAGCCGCTCGACACCGAGGCATGCGTGGCGGCGGCGCGGGCAATCGGGGGCCGCGACGGCGGCATCGAGGCCGGCATCCATGCGCTGTGGGCCGGCATGGCGGCCGCCGATGCCGGAGCGGAGCTGGCGTCGTGCCCGTTCGATGCCGAGACCGAGGCCGAGCTGCGCGCCCAGTGGTTCGCCGGCTACGCGATTGCCGTCGATGCCAAGGCGGCGCGCGCGACGAGGGCCCGGACCAACGGGGAGCTGGCGGTGTGATGGGCAAAAGGGGTCCGAAACCAGGGTCGCCCGCCGCGCGGCGGATCTCGGCGCGGATGAAGGCGCTCAACGCCGACCCGGCCTTCAAGGCGCGGATGAAG
>ERZ1292629.749-Hain-H43-01um-R1-749-length-35534-cov-4_pt1 | contig 35534 bp, 34 predicted proteins | sample MGYA00564399_ERZ1292629 | MGnify/ENA primary metagenome ERZ1292629 (study PRJEB36523, sample SAMEA6512636) | groundwater metagenome | collected 2019-01-08 | study: AquaDiva: Metagenomics assemblies of 32 groundwater samples
CTTAAAGAGAAGGTTGAAGCCGACGTCCCGGTTGAAGTCGTTGGGGAGTCTTCGACAGAGAAACAAGGAATGGGGACTGTAGTTCAGTACGTTCATGAAGTATCGGTTGAAGCTCTTCCTACAGATCTTCCCGAGAAGTTTGAAATCGACGCAAGTACGCTGGTTGAGGTAGACCAAGCCGTTTATGTCAAAGACCTCAAGGTAGACAGAGCGAAAGTTGAAATAAAATTGGATGCGGAAACAATACTGGTGAAGGTTGAGCCGCCGCAAAAAGAAAAAGTTGTTGAAGCCCCCGTTCCGGAAACCGTGGAGGCGGAAGCGGTTGATGGAGAAAAACCCAAAGAGGGCGAAGAAGGCAAAGAGACAGCCGTCAAGGAAGGCGAAGAGGCCCCTCCAACTCCTTAATTTTTGGGGAATTGGGGTTAAGTTGTTTAGCTTTCGTATAAGCTTGAATCGCGGAATCTCTTTTTCCGCCACCAATCTCGAGTCTTGCAAGTTCTATCCATCCTTCAAAATAGTTTGGATTTTGGGTTAAGAAATCGTTCCAGAAATTTTCCTCGATTTGTAAAGCCGTGTCGTTGGAGACAGCCTCTGTCTTGATTCCGAGCACTTTTTGATTTTGGATAAATGTTTGTATATTCAAGCCGGTAAGCAAAAGAAGAGCGATTACGGCGGAATATAGCAAAAGAAATACAAAAGAATTTTTGTTTTGAGCAGACATTGGTTAATTGATTGTAATTAGAAAGTCGTTTTTACCTTTTGCAAATCCTGTTTGATAGATTGCTTCGGTGACAAAAGGCATAAAAGGGTGGAGAAGTTTAAGAGACCCTGCAAGTACAAGTTCCAGGGTTGGCTGCGCCTCTTCGCGCCGGTCCTTGCTTTTTTCAATATATTCATCTGCAAACTTGTGCCAAATAAAGTCGTAAATTTCCTTGGCCGCTTCATTGAAACGGTATTTGTCTAGAGCTCTGGTTACTTTCTTGATGGTGTTTTTAAGCTCTCTTTTTATCCACCTGTCATCTGAATGATAACTTTTAACTTTTCCCTTTTCCCTTTTAACTTCGTTTTGTAATACAAAGCGGGCAACATTCCACAACTTGTTTGCAAAGTTTCTCTGGCCTTTTACATTGTTCTCGGAAAGGGCGATATCGTTTTCGACCAATGTTCCCCAAACAAGAGCCATACGCAAAGCATCGGCTCCGTATTTATCCGCCATCTCAATGGGGTCGATAACATTTCCTTTGGATTTGGATATTTTATTTCCTTCTTCATCACGAACAAGGCCGTGAATGACAACTTCTTTGAAAGGCACCCGGTCGGTTACATAAAGCCCCAACATAATCATTCTGATTACCCAGAAGGGGAGTATATCGTAGGCCGTTTCCATCACTGAAGTGGGGTAATATTTTTTGAAATCACCGGAACGGCTTACCTTGAGCGTAGCGAAGGGCCACTGTCCTGAGGAAAACCAGGTATCAAAAGTATCGGTGTCTTGAGTCAGGACATTATGTTTGCAGCTTACACATTCGACAGTCTCAGTGCCATCGGTGATGGTCCACTCCATACATTTTTCGCATCTGAAAGCCGGAATTCTTATTCCCCAGACGATTTGTCTTGATATATTCCAATCTCTTAAGTTTTTAAGCCAGTGGATGGCAATCTTTTCATATTTCTTGGCAGAAAATTGAACCTCTCCTTTTTTTACGGCCTGCAAGGCTTTTTTGGCTAAGGGTTCTACTTTAATAAACCATTGTTTTGATATTTTGGGTTCCAAGAGCCCTTTATCCCTATAACAAAGCCCAACAACGTGCTTTACTGTTTCTATTTTTTTAATCTTTCCTGCCTCCTCAAGATCCTTGACAACCTCTTCACGGGCAATCAAAGCTTTCATCCCAATATATTTTTTGGGAGTATTAATCATTCTTCCTTTGTCATCGATAACGCTAATTGAAGTTAAATGGTGTTTTTGTCCGATTTCAAAATCGATCGGGTCGTGACCTGGGGTAATCTTCAACGCGCCCGTGCCGAAGCCCATTTCCACAAGATTATCGGTTATTATGGGTAGTTCGCGGTTAATCAGCGGTAATTTTGCGGTCATACCTTTTAGTTTTGAATATCTTTTGTCTCTAGGGCTGACGGCGACAGCAACATCCGCAAATATGGTTTCGGGTCTTGTCGTGGCAACGGCAACTGTTCCATAATCAAGAAAATAGAGCCGGTCTTCTCTCTCTTCGGAATTTACTTCAAGCTGAGAGTAGGCGGTGCCGCAGCGTGGACAGTAATTGACGATCCGTTCTCCCCGATACACCAAACCGTCGTCGTAAAGTTTTTTGAAAGTTTTATAGACGACAGCAATTATTTTAGGGTCAAGAGTGAATTTAAAGCGCGTCCAATCGCAAGAAGCCCCCAATCTTTTCAGCTGTGATTTCATAATATCGGTATTTTTTTGCACATAATCCCAAATCATTTTATATAAGGTGTCGCGGTCGAAATCGAAGCGGTCTTTTCCTTGTTTGGCAAGCTTTTTTTCAAAAACATACTGAGTTTCAATTCCGGCGTGGTCGCTTCCGGGAAGCCACAAAGCGGACTCTCCTTTCAGTCTATGATACCTGACCAGAATATCCTCAATGGCAATAAATCTGGCGTGGCCTATATGTAAAGGGTTGTTTGCGTTTGGAGGAGGCATGATTATTGAAAAAGGCGAGCCTTTTTTCGAAGGAGAAAAGGCGCCGGACTTTTCCCACATTTTATAAATCTTTTCCTCATGCGTTTTATGATTATAATTTTTGTCCATTAAATATATTTTACACCAATTTTAATCTTGGCTCTCTGTCGATTTGAGAACAATCCGTAAAAGTGTTAAGTTTTAAGTCTTTAGTTTTCAAATAAGCGCAGATCCCAATCATGGCCGCATTGTCACAACATAGTTTTTTGGAATAGGGAATATGAAGTTTTAACCCTTTTTCTTTACACAATTTTCTTAATTTATTTCTAATTTCGATGTTATTGGCCACACCGCCACCGAGCAACAAATGGTTAATGGTTAATGATTGATGGTTAACCTGATACGACAGAACGCGAAGAATGTGTTCGAAAGCTGTGTTTTGGAAAGAGGCGGCAAGATCATAAATCTTTTGTTTCGTTAGTGGTTTTTCTTTTTCGACAAGCCTGATAAATGCAGTTTTTAATCCCGAGTAACTAAAGCGATTTTTTACTTTATCGTCGATGAGGGGAACGGGGAGCGGGTAAGTTTTTGGGTTGCTATTTTTAGCAAATTTTTCCAAGATTGCACCTCCGGGGTAGCCCAATCCAAGCATTCTGGCGGCCTTATCCAAGGCCTCCCCTAGTGCATCATCCTGTGTTTCTGCAAGGATTTTGTATTTGCCGATTTGCTCAATAAGAATTAGCTGTGTCGTTCCTCCGGAAAGAACCAAGCCAAGGGCTGGAAACGGGTGAAATTTGAAATTTGCGAACGGAGAGAGCAGGTGGGCTTCCACATGATTGATCGGGATTAATGGTTTATTATATTTTTTTGCCAGCTCTTTTGCTTTACTAATTCCAACACCCAACGCTATTGATAGACCGGGTCCAATAGTGACCGCGATGGCATCTAAATTTTTAATTTTTAATTTAGAAATTTTAGTTGCTTGGTCTACGACAAAGCCTATATGCTCCCGATGTTGCCTCTGCGCCAAAGATGGCATAACTCCGCCAAATTTAGCGTGAAGCGACGCCTGACTCCAAACGATGTTTGACAGCACTTTTGTGCCGGCGGTAACCGCGCACGCCGTCTCATCGCAGCTGGTGTCTATTGCCAGTATTTTCATATAACGTCCCAAGAAATCAGGCGTTCGTTTTCTTTTTCGCCATACCTGATTTTTATCCAAATAATAATTGCGTCATCGGTGTAAGACCTGATTACATCGGCCACTTTTTCAGCCCATTCAATAGCAATTACTGATTTGTTATCTATAAGTTCTTTGGTTCTTAAGTTCTTTATTTCTTCAGTCGGATCAACCATCCTCCAGGTATCGATATGAACCAATTGATGGCCAATGGTTAATCCTGCCGGCCGGCCGGCAGGGGTTTGATGGCTAAGTAATAAGTCATAAGTGGGGGAGAGGATTTCTTCCTTAATTCCCATGGCCCGGGCGAGGCCTTTTACAAACTGGGTCTTTCCCGCTCCCATTTGTCCCTCCAACGCATAGACAATTGCTCTTTTTCCGGCGAACTCTTCATACTTTTGCCAAAGCTCTTTAGCTATATTTTGTGTATTTTCTTCACCTCTTGAAAGAACTTCATTTTTATTTTTGAATTTTATATTACCCTGACGTAAAACAACCAAATCATCAAGGGTGGTATCAATAACCGTTGAGGGTTCGTTATGCGCTAATTCTCCGGCATCAATAATCAGATCTATCAAACCCCATTGCTTATTTGAGACGTTGTTTAAGATATCTGCGATTTTGTAGGGGCGTTTTTTATAAGAAGCGTTTGCGGAGGTTGCCGTTATTGGCGCACCTAATTTTTCTATGATCTTGATAACCAAAGGATGGTCGGGGATTCTTATACCCAAGGTTCCTGTTTCCGATTCGACTCCGGGAGCCAGTTTGCCTTTTCCTTTTGAAACTACGGTGACGGGTCCCGGGAGGAACTCTTTATAGATGTTTTTTGCGGTGGAATTAATTTCAGCAAACTTTTCGGCCATTTTTTGACTGCTTACCGCAATAGAGTAAGGTTTGCCGGGGGGACGCTGTTTGTAGCGATTTAATTTTTTGATGGCTTTGCTGTTTGTTGCGTCGGCGCCGATCCCGTAAACTGTTTCGGTGGGGAATATTACCAGGCCATCGGCCTTCAATACGTTGATGATTTCGTTAATATCAAAAGGATCTTTAATTATTTTCATTATGGGGTTTTGTCTTTTTGAAAGTGTTTATATTCATGTTTGATTGATCTGTAAATTACAAAAATAGCCAGAATTAAAAATCCCCAAGCTAAAATCCCCATCCCGCCGGTAATTTTTCTTAAGTTTTCTTTTTCATACCCTGCAAAAAAACCCAATATTGTCATTAAAGAAACCCAACTTAAAGATGCTGAAAATGCATATAGGTTAAATTTAAAAAAACTATATTTATCGACCCCTGCAATATATGAAATCCAAAAACGGGTTAAATTAGCCAGCATTGAAGTTGTGAGTATTACTCCTCCATTTTTTCGCAGTAATGATTTTGCAAATCTTGCATTTTTTTCCTGTTTTAATTTAACAACCAACCACATCCCGGTTTTTCTTCCCAGAAGGTAAGCCAGTAAAAAGGCCAGCCATGCACCGAGAGTGCCTGCAATAATAACTGAGGCGAGGGGTAGATTTTGATTATTGTTAGAAAGAAATCCCGCAACTGCTAAAATAATTCCTCCGGGAAATGCCCAACCAAGGGGAGTTATTTCAATTAATGAGCTAATAAAAATAATTGGGTATCCCCATTGTTCAAAAAGAATAGAGGTTATATTTAATAAATTTATTATTTCCATATCACTGTCCTGTGCCGCGCAAATACACCGCTTGCCAAGGGCGGTAATTCGAATAAAATGTTTTTTCAAAAAGCGTTTCGTTTCCTCTGGTGACTTTATAATTGAAGCTTACTTTTGCCCCCCAAGCTTTATAATCAATTTGTTTTACAGTCCCGGCGGGAAGAGTCGGATCGTCGGTGTATAAATCCTCCGGTGGAGGGGTGATGCCGGAGACTATCGGTTTTGAAACATAACTTTTTCTTCCGTCCGAGGTTCCGTAAATTTCAAAAACCAACATCGATTTTTTTGAATCAAATATGGGTTGGATTAAAATATGTGCAGGCGTATCGTTTATGAATTTTAAATCCACGGTGGGAGCAAAAACGGTTGCATCAATTCCGACGGGAGACCCTTGTTCGTAGTAGCTTACCCTATATGAGTGAGCTTTTCTCTCAACTACCGGCAGGCCCGAGTCAAGTATGGCCCTGAATAGGGTTGTCGATACCTGACACACTCCGCCGCCGTCTCCCAACACCGTTCTGCCGTCTTTGATGATATACGCCTGTTTGTATCCGGTTAGCGCCGAAACGTCCCCCAAAGCTTTGTTAAAAGAAAAGGTCTCTCCGGGAGCGACCAAAACTCCCTTAAATCGTGAAGATGCTAAAGAAATATTATAAACGCGACCGGGGATGGAGCCTTTGAAATATGAGACCCCTCTTCCCAAAAGCTGATTTATGCCCAGATTGTTGACATCTTCTGTTTTTACTTTTGGGGGAGTAAGTTCAACCGGGATTTCTATGGCAATACTATTTTCGTCGGAATATTCCAGGGTTCTTAAATTTCCGATAATGATGTCCATTAAGGATTCCCCTTTTACTTTTATTCCGTCCTTGGCGGGAGTAAATTCTTCGACCCTTTCATTATTGAAAACAAAAGTCGAATTTTGAGGATCATTATTTAAGTCTTTGGCAACTTTTTCGACCAGATTTGCAACTTCTTCTTTTTTGTAATCGCCTTTCGGATCCAAGTATTTCAAAAGAGTTTGTCCGCCCAATGAAAGAGAATAGAGATCGTATTTTAGAATTAGGTTTTTGTTAAAAAGAGCTTGCCCTCGATTTTTAAAATTTTCGGCTTCGCTATCGGAAAGTCTGGGATCAACCGGCTTGATTGGAATTTCTACCGGGGAGGCATTAAGGACAGACAGGTTGTAACCGATTTGCACTCGGAGAAGTTTCCGGTCGACTTTGCTTCCGGTCGCTCCTTTTTCAACGACGACGTCCTTTCCAATTACCTCCAGTTTTGGATATACGGGATCTACAGCCAGAGCAGACGAAACCAAATCCAAACTTTGGAAAAGAGCTTGTTCGTCAAAAGAGATCGAGATTCCAAGATTTTCTCTATTAAATAAAGTTTGCAGTTGTCTGGCAAGATTTAAAAATATATTACCCGTTCTGTGGTATGAATAAGCGTTTGCAACAGTTCTTACGGGATCCCAGGCGAAGGCAATTGAGCCTAGTGGGATGTCAAAGCTTTGACCTCCGGAATGAAGGGATATCTTTTCAGGAAATTTGATGCTCTTGCCAAGTATGCTTTCTGCTTCTTGAAGTTTTTTACCCCCGATATTTATACCGGCGACATATATGCCGGGAAAGACCCTGTTGATAAAATAAAGATTAAATATTGCCGTAAGTAAAACAAGTGTTTCAACAAAAACAAGTAGATATTTAATCTTTTTTATTTGTGGTAACATTTGAATAGGTATAGTTTATATTATATTTTTGATTTTAATTTTATGGAAGAACAGGTTTTTCCACAAACACAACCGCAAGTTCAAGTAAACACGCCGGTAAAAGCACCGCTAAAATTAATTTTTGTCGTTGGCGCGGTTGTTCTGCTGGCCATCTTTTTGGTCGTACTGTTTAAATCGTTATCCAAAAAGACAGCGGGTTCGGCGGAAATAATTTGGTGGGGGCTTTGGGAAGATGAATCCGTTATTTCACCCTTGATATCTGAATACGAACAAAAAAACCCAAAGGTAAAAATCAAATATATTAATCAATCCAAACAGGATTACCGGGAGAGATTGACTAATGCTATGGCAAAAGGGGAAGGGCCCGACATTTTTAGATTTCATAATAGCTGGGTCCCCATGTTTAAAGGTGATCTTGATTATGTTCCGGTATCGGTAATGAATGCCTCCGATTTTGCCAAGGATTATTATCCGGTCGTGTCTTCGGATCTTTCCAGCGGCACCGGTTTTGTGGGGATTCCTTTGGAATACGATGCCCTGACCCTCTATATAAATGAAGACATATTTGCTCTTGCGGCCAAAAATCCTCCAACGACGTGGGATGAGTTAAGACGGCTTGCAATTGAACTGACCAAGAAGGACGAACAGGGGGCGATAATTCAATCGGGTGTTGCTTTAGGAAGAACCGAAAACGTTGACCACTGGCAGGAAATTTTAGGCCTGATGATGCTGCAAAACGGTGTGGATATGACAAAACCGACAGGGAAGCTTGCCGAAGATGCTTTGACTTTTTATACCGTTTTTTCTTCTGTTGACGGCGTTTGGGATAACACCCTGCCCTCCTCAACAGCGGCTTTTGCCGGAGGAAGGCTGGCGATGTATTTTGGCCCCTCTTGGAGAGCCCTTAATATTATGGAACAAAACCCTTCCTTGAAGTTTAGAACCGTGCCTCTTCCGCAACTGCCTAAGGCCGGAGCAACAACCTCGGACATTTCCTATGCAACCTATTGGGCAGAGGGAGTGTGGGCAAGAAGCAAGAATAAGTCTGCGGCTTGGGATTTTCTGAAGTTTATTTCTACCAAAGAGTCTCTGACTAAAATGTACACCAACTCGTCTCGGCAAAGGATGTTCGGTGAACCATACCCGAGGGTTGATATGGCCGATCTGTTAAAAGATCATTCGGTCTTAAGCTCGATTATTACCAGAGCTCCGTATGCTCAGAGTTGGTATCTTGCTTCTCGTACTTTTGACGGACCTACAGGTATTAACTCCCTTATAAGTAAATATTTTGAAGATGCCGTCAATGCCGTAAACTCAGGAACCCCCGCAGTGAAAGCTTTAGAGCCGGTGGAACAGGGGATAACTCAGGTTTTAGGTCAATATGGACTAACTGTAAAATAATTTTTAAGAGATGCCTTTTTTATACAATATCGATGTCGGGGAATATAAAGAAAAGAAACTTCTTTTAGGCAACAGTGAGTTGAAATCTCTGCTTTATCACAATGTTTTTGATTACCCGCTCACGGCAAGTGAACTTGTTAAATGGGCGGCAGGCAGTAAAGTAGAAGTTGTCATCAAGGATGAGTGTGTAGTTGAGCAGAAAAACGGATTGTGTTTTCTGGAAGGAAAAGAGGGTGTCGTTTATAAAAGACTTCTAAAAAAAAGAGTTTCTGCCAGGAAAATTCAGATAGCCAAGAAAGCGGCGGACATGCTTTCAATTGTTCCAACCATAAAAATGGTTGCAATAACCGGATCTTTGGCTATGGAAAACGCTGCAGACGATTCCGATATAGATCTTTTGATCGTAACCACAAACGGTGCTCTTTGGACCACAAGGATTATTGCTTATGTCTTTCTGAAGCTTTTCGGAACAAAAATAAGAAAACCTAAAGACAAAAACCAGAAGGACAAGCTTTGTATGAACATATGGCTGGACGAGAAAGCTTTGTCTTGGCCGTTAAGAGATAGAAATTCCTATACTGCGCACGAAATAGCTCAGATAAAAACCCTGATCAGTAAAAACAAAACGTATGAGAAGTTTATTTATGAAAATAGGTGGATAGGAGAGTTTTGGCCAAATGCGGTTAAAAGGACTAAAGAACCAAAGAACCAAAGAACCAAAGAACCCAAAAAGTTCTTCTTTTTGGAAAAATTAGCTTTCAAATTACAATATTTGTACATGAAGAAAAAAATTACCCGTGAAGTTGTTGGCAATCACCGTGCCATTTTTCATCCACACGATTGCGGCGAAGTGGTGCTTCGACAACTTACCTCTTGACAACCCCAAGATTTTTCACTAGGCTAATTTCTCAGGAGCCAAGCATGCCGCCTGATTTTTTTGGGACCAAAGTTTTACTAGAGCCGTAAGGCTCTTTTTTTTGAGATAAAATGGAACGACCAGATTTTCTTAATCATTCTGCCGAGCACTTGAATGGAAATTTAAAAGGAAAGGATATTCTCTCTGTTTGGCAATTCGATGCGCAAACTCTCGACCACATTTTTAGTTGGAGCCTTGAAATGGCAGAAATAGCAAAGAAGGGTTATAAAGCAGATTTTCTCAGTCAGAAAATACTGGCAAACCTATTTTATGAACCCTCAACGCGAACCTCATCCTCGTTTACCGCCGCTATGGAAAGACTGGGCGGAAGTGTTATCTCTATAAACGAAGTTAAATACTCATCGGTTACCAAGGGCGAGGATTTAGAAGATACCGTACGAACGCTTGAGCAATACGCGAACGTTATAGTTTTACGCCATCCGGAAATGGGTTCGGCAGCCATTGCCGCCGAAGCCGTTTCAATACCTTTAATTAATGCCGGCGACGGTGTTGGTGAACATCCAACCCAGGCGCTTCTTGATTACGTAACGATCAGAAAAGAACAGGGAATGCTAGATGGACTCGCGGTTACCATGCTCGGGGATATGAAGCACGGCAGAACCGTTCATTCGTTAGCCAGACTTCTTTCTCTTTATCAAGTTAGGCTAAATTATGTTTCACCTGAAATTTTAAGAATGCCGTCTACGATTATACAAGAGCTTGAAGCTAAAGGGGTACAACAGTCGGAACATGAGAGTTTGTCCGAAGTATTGTCCGATACGGACGTGCTTTATGTTACACGGGTCCAGAAGGAAAGGTTTGAGGACACTGCTGTTTATGAATCCGTAAAAGGGCTTTACGTTGTTACGCCGGAAACTCTACGTGCTGGAAAAGAATCACTGACGATAATGCATCCACTGCCCAGAGTTGGAGAAATTTCCAAATCTGTTGATAGTTACACCAAAAACGCAGCCTATTTTCGACAAATGGAAAACGGGCTTTATGTAAGAATGACGTTATTGGCGGGAGTATTGGGGAAATTGCCGGCCTAAAAAAATTTATGGTTGAAAGAATAATTGGTTTTGACAGAAGCGTGGTAGTAGCTGCGGATGTTGAAACGTCAAAACTCTCCAAGTTGGTCGAGGAAACATGTCTAGTCGAAGGCGTGGGAGGATACAAGGTTGGTTTATCGCTTGCTTTGGAAGAAGGCCTAGCCAGAGTTGTAAGTACAGTAAAAGACCACACTGATCTTCCTGTTATTTATGACCACCAGAAAGCCGGAAACGATATACCTGCAATGGGTGCCGAATTTGCAAAAGTGTGTAAACAGTCAGGAGTTGATGCAGTTATTCTTTTTCCTTTTGCCGGTGAGGCTACAGAGAAAGACTGGATAAAAGCTTGCCAAGATAAACAATTAGGAGTTCTGGTAGGAGCTCATATGACACAGCCAAAATTTTTATGGAGTGAAGGCGGATCTCTAGCAGATGAAGCACCTGAAAGAATTTTTACTATCGCGGCACAAGAAGGAGTTACAGATTTTGTAGTTCCCGGAAACAAGGTTGAATTTGTTGATCATTACAGAACATTATTTGAAAATATCTTAGGTAAAGATAATTTTACACTTTATGCTCCCGGCTTTATAACCCAGGGAGGAGAGATTTCTGACTTTGCAAAAGCGGCAGGAAATAAATGGCATGCAATTGTGGGAAGAGCTATCTACAAAGCGGTTGATATACACGAGGCGGCGGAGCAAATGACAAGTAAAATATGGAGAGATTAAAATCAAATGATCGTCTCGAAGGTTTAACCGGAGTACAAGAAACTTTGTCTAAAGAACTCTTTGATATCGGTGCCATAAAGTTCGGCGCTTTTAAATTAAAACTTCATGACCTGCATCCCGAAGCACCATTATCCCCTATTTATATTGATTTAAGAATGCTTCGAAGATTTCCACAAGCCAAATTAGCGGCTGTAAATGTTTACCAAGAGTTAGTCAGTCCTTTAAAATTCGATTTGTTGGCTGATATTCCTACTGCAGCAACTCCATTAGTTGCCTCTTTATCAGACAGATTGGGAATTGGAATGATAACACCAAGAACAGATGCGAAAGCACATGGCACCGGGGCAAAGATTGACGGTTTTTTGAATTCAGATAAAGGAAAAGTCGTCTTACTGGTAGATGATTTGGTTACCAGAGCAGACTCAAAACTAGAAGCTGCTAAAGTTCTTATCCAAAAGGGTTTAGTCGTTAATGATGTCGTTGTGCTAGTTGATCGTGAACAAGGCGGAAGGGAGGAGTTGGCCGAAAAGTCATTGAAGCTGCATTCGGCCATGACTATGACAAAAATGCTGGATTTTTATATAAGGGTGGGTCAAATTGGTATTAAGGATCGAGCTGGGATTGATCAAGGATTGCAGGATTTGAACAATTTTCTAGCTTTACTTAAACAGCAACAATGAGTGCAGAATATATAAAGTTGCCTGGTTTAGTCGATCCTCATGTCCACCTTCGCGAACCAGGAGCGACTCATAAAGAAGATTTTGAAACAGGAACAATGGCTGCTATAGCTGGGGGTTTTTCAACCGTTTTGGATATGCCGAATAATCCTGAACCGACAATTTCTCCAGGAGCCTTACAAAGAAAAATTGTACTGGCCGAAAATAGAGTTTATTGCGATATAGGCTTTCATTTTGGAGCAACATCCCAAGGATTTGAGTATTTTGAGGAGGTGAAAGATCAAATATTTGGATTGAAAATTTATATGAACCATACAACAGGAACTTTATTGATGGAAGACAAAAATGAATTAAATCGAGTTTTTTCTAGGTGGCCAAGAGAAAAACCCATCATCGTTCATGCTGAAGGAGAAACTTTGGCAACAGCGATTACACTTGCCAGGCTTAATAATAGAAGGCTCCATATTGCTCATGTAGCCACAAAAGAAGATGTAGAAATGGCAAGGGAAGCAAAAGAAGAAGGTTTACCTGTTACCTGTGAAGTAACCCCACACCATTTATTTCTTACAGAAGCGGATGCGCAAGCTTTAGGACCTTTTGGTGTAATGAAACCTTCTTTGAAAACTGAAATGGATAGGCTTGCTCTTTGGGAAAATCTGAAATTAGGAGTAATTGACATGATAGCAACAGATCATGCCCCTCACACTAAAGAAGAGAAATTATCTGAAAAACCTCCATTCGGTGTCCCCGGCCTCGAGACGGCTCTCCCCCTTCTTTTAACAGCGGTTGCAGAAGACAAGCTGACTTTAGACCAAGTTGTCAAACTAACCTCAACAAATCCAAGAAAAATATTTGGGATTATTAAGCAGCCGGAAACCTATGCCGAGGTTGATATAAAGGAAAGTTACATAATTGATGCATTGAAGTTAAGAACAAAATGCGGTTGGACTCCATTTGAGGGAATGAGGGTAACCGGACGAATAAATAAAGTGGTTCTTAGGGGAGAAGTAGTGTTTGATGGAGAAGAAGTTAAAGGACCTAGGGGAAAGGTAATATTTCCAGATTAGTTTTTGTCTAAAATATATGTCTTTATATAAGGAGGTCGTCTTTCCGGTAGTTTCCCATTTTGACCCCGAATCTACCCACGACACAACAATTCAACTTCTTAAGATAGCAGAAAAATATCGTTTTATAAGAGAGTTTTTGGAAAGGATTTATTCTTGTCGCGATCCTAGGTTGAATGTAACTACATGGGGACTACATTTTGAAAATCCTCTCGGTCTTGCGGCAGGATTTGATAAAAACGCTGTGGCGCCGATGGCACTAGGTGCTTTGGGATTTGGTCATGTTGAAATAGGAACTGTTACTCCAAAATTCCAGAGAGGAAGTGAAAGACCCCGTATTTTTAGACTTGGTGAAGATAAAGCTCTAATTAATCGAATGGGCTTTCCAGGTTTGGGTATGGAGGAAGTCCTTGATAATTTAGCAAATACTCGAGAAAGAAAAATGGTTCTCGGAGTTAATGCCGGAGCTAATAAGAGAAGTGTTGATGAAGGCAGGGGAGCTGATGATTATGTAGAAGTTTTGATAAATTTAGCAGCTTTTGCGGATTATCTGGTTATTAATGTTTCTTCTCCAAACACAGCTAGACTACGTGAGCTCCAAGGCAAAGAAGCCCTAAGAGAGTTGATCGGTCGGGTTAGAAAGGAAATGGATGAACGGCAAATAGTGAAACCTCTACTTCTAAAAATTGCACCTGATTTTGAGAATTCGGAACGAGAAATTGGTGATATTGTCGATACAGCTATGGAGTTTGGTGTAAATGGAATTATTGCCACGAATACCACAGTTTTGAGAGAGGGGCTAACCAGCACTTTTAAAAACAAAAGAGGCGGCCTTTCAGGGAGGCCGTTGGTTCAAAAGTCCTTAGATACAATTCGGACTGTATATAAAATTTCTAAAGGTACGCTGCCTATCATTGGTGTGGGTGGAGTGTTTAACGCTGAAGATGTTGTTAGAAAAATGCAAGTAGGAGCATCGCTTGTTCAGGTTTATACAGGTTTGGTTTATGAAGGTCCGGGGATGATTAAAACCATTAATAAAGACCTTGTGGTCTATATAGAAAGAGAGGGTTTGGATAACATTAGCGAGATGGTTGGAACGGCCATCTAAAAGACTACCTCTTGACACAACTAAGGGTCGTTGTGTAGAATGGCACTCGCCGTTAGTAGTTGCTAATATAATATGAAAATTAATCTTAAACCGACTGCCGGATATCTTCTTGTTGAACCCTTGGAGGCTGAAACAAAAACGGCTTCGGGTATTTATCTTCCGGATTCGGCAGGAGAGAAACCCCAAAAGGGAAAAGTATTGGCGATAGGAGCCGATGAGATTACAGATTCGGGAGCTAAGAAAAAATCTCCGGTTAAAGTTGGGGATGTTGTAATATACAAAAAGTGGGGGGGAAGTGAAGTTAAAATCGGCGGGAAAGAATATCTTTTTTCCAAGTTTGAGGACATTCTCGCTGTCGAAACGAACTAACTTGTGGTGAGCAAAGTCGAACCATGGCAAAACAACTAAGATTTTCAGATGACGCAAGACAGTCTCTATTAAAAGGGATTGATATTGTTGCCAAAGCGGTTGTTACCACCCTGGGGCCGAAGGGAAGAAATATTGCCTTAGACAAAAAGTGGGGTGCTCCAAGCATCGTTCATGACGGCGTTTCTGTCGCCAAAGAGATTGATTTACCCGACCCTTTTGAAAATATGGGAGCCCAGCTTGTAAAAGAGGCGGCTTCAAAAACCAATGATGTTGCCGGTGACGGGACGACAACGGCAACTCTTCTTGCTCAGGTTATGACTCAAATCGGAATGAAAAATATTACGGCGGGAGCAAATCCGATGGTAGTCAAAAAAGGTATCGAAAAGGCAGTTGCGGCAGTGATTGATGAACTTAAAAAAACCGCGAAACCTATTAAAAACAAAGAGGGAATCACTCAGGTGGCCACAATTTCTGCCGGAGACGAAGAAATTGGCGCCAAGATCGCGGAAGCTTTGGATAAGGTAGGAAGAGACGGGGTAGTGACAGTTGAAGAGGGAAAGGGGCTAACGATAGACATTGAATACAAGGAAGGAATGGAGTTTGACAGGGGCTATGTCTCGCCTTATTTTGTTACGAACCCGGAAAGAATGGAAGCGGAAATTGAGAATGCCTATCTTCTTTTAACGGACAAAAAAATTACCGCAATACAAGACCTTCTTCCTTTTTTGGAAAAATTTGTAAAGGTTTCTAAAAACTTGGTCATTGTCGCCGATGAGATCGAAGGCGAGGCTTTGGCAACCTTGGTTGTCAATAAGCTCCGCGGAACTTTTAATATTTTGGCGATTAAGGCTCCGGGATTTGGAGACAGACGCAAGGAAATGCTCGATGACCTGGCGGTTTTAACGGGGGGAACGGTAATCTCCGAGGACACCGGAAAGACTTTTGAATCAATCGAAATGACCGATTTGGGTCAGGCCGATAAAGTTTGGGCGGATAAAGATAACGCAAGGATAATTGGAGGAAAAGGAGAGAAAAAAGCGATTAATTCCAGAATAACTCTTCTTAAGAGGCAAATAACTGAAACCGATTCCGATTTTGATAAAGAGAAATTGGAAGAGAGACTGGCAAAGCTCGCAGGCGGTGTGGCTCAAATTAATGTTGGGGCGGCTACGGAAATTGAGCTTAACGAGAAAAAAGAAAGAGTAAATGACGCGGTGGGGGCAACGAAGGCAGCAATTGAAGAGGGAACATTACCCGGTGGCGGTGTCGCCCTTCTTAAAGCCAGAGAAGCACTTAAAACAATAAGGATTGATGCCGGCGGAGACGAAAAAGTAGGAATTGATATAGTCTGGTCTGCGCTCGAGCAGCCAATCAGATGGTTAGCTAAAAACTCAGGAGAAGATGATGGATACGTCTTAAAGAAAATTGAAGAAGTGAAAAACAGTGATTATGGTTTTAACGCTTTAACGGGTGAATTTGGATCAATGACCAGTTTTGGGATTTTGGATCCTTTGAAAGTTACGCGATCGGCGCTGCAAAACGCGGCCTCGGTGGCGATGATGGTTTTAACAACTGAAGGACTAATAACAGAATTGGAAAAGCCTGAAAACAAACCCCAGACTTCACCGGGAATGGGTGGAATGGATTACTAAACGGAAGGAAACTCTTCGCGGATTTTTTCAGCCAGAAGTATTTTCATCAGAGATTGGTAGGGGACATCGCGTTTATTGGCCATAATCTTTAGATCTTCAACCAAAGACAGGGGTAAGCGGACCGTTACGGGCTTGGTAGACGGTTTTAGTTTCGAAAAGTCTAATTTAACAGGTTTGAAAATGTGTAAATAGTCAGTTAAATCATGCGTTGCCCAAAAATCCCTTTCCTCGTCCTCGTTTTTGAACTTTGGAATTGTTGGCAAGCTTTTTTTACCTGTTTTGATAGCTTTTTTCATATAATTTCCTTTCTTTTCGGCTTTGGTTCCTTACCGAAATTACCCTAATTTTGTTCTTTCTGATTATAAAAGTGACGTGTAATTTTCTTCCTTTTTTTGTAATTCCAAGAGCTTTATACCTTCTTTCTGTTTGGGAATGTTTGATGTCCTTTAGGGTAACCAACGGTCTTTCGAAAAATATCTCTTCACATTCGTTTGGCTCTACCCCGTGCTTTATCTTATTCTTTTCGATGTTTGCCCAATCCCAATCAAACCCATCCATGACATTGTACATAATGATACAATACATTTGACTCTTTGTCAAGGGTGAGAATTGTTTGAATTTACCTGGGAAGCACGGAATATGGATTTATGGGAATTCCGTTTTCCCTAATTTCTAAATGCAAATGGTCGCCAAAAGAACGTCCGGTTGCACCCATTTCTCCCAACTTTGTTAGGGTGGTAACTTCTTCTCCTTCATTTACTTCTATTTTAGAGAGGTGGGCATAAAGGGAAGTGAGCTTGTTTCCGTGATTTACCAGAACAGCATTTCCGTATGCGTATTTTGAATACGATATGGCCTCAACTTTTCCCGATTTTATGGATTTTATTTCATCTCCCGTAACTCCGTCCAGATCCAATCCAGGATGGAAGAAAGAATAACCCTGAGTTATTCGAACCTCTTTAACGGGATATTGAACATCTCTTATGGTTGTAATCGGAGTTTCGGTTTCCCTGATGATTGTCTCCTCGGCCTCAACGCTTGGCGGAATATTGGGTATAAACTGTGTCGCCATAATCACTAAGGCCATATTTGCACCAAAAACCCTTTTAATGTTTTTGTGCTCGAATACGTGCCTAAAAAAGCGGGACAGCTTGTTTCCGCTGCGGGTTTTTTTAATGTCGTCAAGCTTTGGAAAAAGCGGCAAATCCAAGTCAGCCCCCCGCCTTTTTACCAGATGTAAATGAAGACGATATTTGGGTAGATTTAATGATAGTTGTATCATGAAAAATCCCGCACGAATGCGAGATGAGTCGCAATTCTACACCATGAAGTCTTCAAAAGTCAAGGGACGTACAGTTTTTTGCAAAAACCTACGTCCCGCCGACCCCGTGGTGATAATTTGGCATGAGCCGTAATTGTTACTGGGGTCAAGTTTTGTGGAGTTAGAGACCAGGATGGGAGTCGAACCCATTTAAGCGGTTTTGTCTGGCAGAGCCAGATCCTGCTCTGCAGGACAGACATATCTTTCTTGGAGACCCGTGAGGGAATCGAACCCTCGTACACGGTTTTGCAGACCGTTGCATGACCACTCTGCTAACGGGTCAGTTTTTGTATTTTATCATTTTGTCAGGCTTTTCTCCAGGTGTGATAAAAGTTCTTTTTTAACAGCATGCATTTTTAGCTGTTTTTCTCTCTTGGTAGCGTCAGCTTTTGATTGATAGGCTTCGTAATATGCCAACCGCCATGGTTTATAAGGTTCTGTCGAACGAACTTTTCCCAGGTTATGCTTCTTAAGACGATTTTTCAGATCGTTTGTAAATCCAACGTAAATATCGAAATTTTTTAAGCTTTGGAGAATGTAAACGTAGAACATAAATGGTTTTGTCCTGCAGAGCAGGATCCCGCTCCGCGGGACAGACCGATCTTTGGCCGTTCAAGCACCTGGTCGTAAGCCAATTTTAACCTTTTTGATCCTTAAATACAAACCCTATCGGTGTTGTGTCAACGCCTTGTTTTCTAGCTTCATCTCGTGCTAAACTTCTTACACAATGAAAAGGCTTGAGAAAGTTATCTTTGCTTTTGTGGGGGTGTTGTTTGTGATTGGGCTGACTTTTTTTCTGGTGGGGTATTTCAAACCTAAAAAAGCGGGAATATTGATAGAAACAACCCCTACGGCTTCGGTTTATATCGACGGGGTTCAGGTTGGCCGTACTCCTTATGAAATGACAAAAACCCCTTCCGAGGTTGTGGTTAAACTTATTCCCGAATCTTTGGGTAAACCCCTGGTTCCGTATGAAACTAAAGTTAACCTTGGGACCGGAATAAAAACGATAATCAAAAGGGAGTTCGGAGAAAGTGATGAAACTTCGGCAGGTGAGGTCATATCTTTTGAAAAAGTAGGAGTAAAGGAAACGAGTTTGGCGGTTATTTCCGTTCCCGATTCCGCGCAAGTTTCCATAGACGGTCAAATTAGGGGATTTGCTCCAATCAAGATTACGGATATAAGTGCAGGTGAACATCAAGTTGCGGTGTCGGCCGAAAGGTTTAAAGAAAGAACTTTTACCGTAAAGACGATAACGGGATACAAACTAACTGCGATCGTAAAACTTGCTGTGAATTCAGATTTACCCAAAGAAGAAACCCGGGACGAACAACCAAAAGAGCCTGAAAAGACGTACCAAGTTGAAATTCTTGCCACACCAAACGGTTTCTTGAGAGTAAGGTCGGAGCCGAGCACAACAGCGGACGAGCTTGTAAAAGTTAAATCGGGAGAAAAATTCAAATACATCGAAGAAGACAGTAAAACCGGTTGGTTTAAGATTGAATATGAAGAAGGAAAGGAAGGTTGGGTTTCGGGGGAGTTTGTAAAAAAAATCCTTATCTGAGTTTAAAGCCAAGGCCTTGGAATATTTAAGGTTGGTCGAAACAAAAGACGAACCGATACTTATTACTCATCTGGGAGAGCCTGTTGTTAAAATTGCTCCATATAGGAAAGAAAAGACATTTCCCTTGAAGGCGCTATTGGGAAGTGTTATTAAATATGAAGATCCAACAGAACCCGTCGGGTTGGAGGATTGGGAGGCTCTTAAGTGATACTCTTAGATACTCATGTTCTTGTCTGGTGGCTATCAAACCCTAAAAAGCTTTCTTCAGACAAAAAAATCAGAACCTACTCTCATGTTCAAACAATTTGGTAAGCGCTAATTTTTCAATTTTAAATTCCAATTGTCGAGACGCCGCCGTAAAAAATCCAGATGATAAGTGTTGTCCAGACGACAATTGTGATGATTAAGGCTTTGTCGGTCAGGAGTACTTTTTCGGGAGCTTCGCTTCTGCCCTCAAAAATGAGATATTCGTAGCGCATGATCCCGAAAATTACGATCGGGATTGTAACCATCAGAAGCTTGTTGATGGTGGTTGTTCGGGAAAGTTCAGCCAAAAAAAGCCATACGGGAAGAGAAGCTTTGGGGGATTCGAAGAAGGTAAAAAGAGCCCAACTCATCCAGGCAGCATTTCCAAACATGGTCACGTATGAATTTAGAAGTTCTTTTTTATAACGCTTGAGGCTTTTCCTGGTGACTGCTTCCGTGTCCCTGACCATATTAAACTCTGCTCTCCTTTTACCCGAAGCCAAGAAAAGAGCCACCGAGATGACACAAAGCAAAAACCAGACGGAGAGATGGGCGTTGATGACGAAAGCTCCGGCATAAACCCGGATAATAAAACCTGTCGCGATAATTAAGATGTCCAAGATGGGGATATTTTTAAGCCCGATACTGTAAAGAACCTGGATTCCCAAGTAGGCAAGCATAGTGTAATAAAAAAGCGGATTTAAACCTGCGGCCAGCAGCAGTGCCAGTACGGCAAGCCCCAAACCTTCAATAACGGCAAATGTTACAGGCAGTCTTCCCGAGGCGACGGGTCTAAATTTTTTGATGGGGTGAAGGCGGTCGGATTTGGCGTCAAACACGTCGTTTACAATATATGTGGCCGAGGTTGCAAAATTGAAGGCGATAAAAGCCAGAAGGACTTTCATAAAAAAAAGTGACTCAAAAAGGTCTCCCGTAAATACCAAAGCCGCAAAGAGAGCAAAGTTTTTAATCCAATGTACGGGTCTGGCTGCCTGCACGGCGGCTATGAAGAAGGAGAAGTTGGCTATTTCTTTTGGTTTGTTGTCTTTGGCCGATAAGTGATCCATAATAACAATGCTCCGATTGCCAGGGTTGCTCCGACCATTGTATACAACTTAAAGGAGGTGTTCAAATAAAGAGCAAGAATTCCCAGAACAAGAGTAATTAACCAGTAAAAGACAGCCACCTTTCTTTTTCCCCAACCAATATCCAAAAGCCGATGGTGAAGATGCCCTCTGTCACCCCAAACCGGAGATTTCCCTGATAGAATACGCCGCAGAATTACGTATCCGGTGTCAATTAGGGGAACTCCCAACACCACCATTAAAATTCCGACTTTTGTCGTCGACAGAATTGACAGTACTGCTAGAAAGTACCCCGCTAAAGTTGACCCGGCGTATCCCGGCATTATTTTCTGCGGGTAAAAATTCCAGGGTAAAAAACCGAGGTATGCTCCCGCAAGAATTGATGCCAAAATAACAACCGGCCACTGGGTGATATCTGCGGAGAATTTTAGGGACAGAGCGGCAATGGCTGTCGCCGAAACAACAACGACTCCCGGAAGCTGTCCGTCTACTCCTTTAGCCCCCATATTAAGCATGTTCATAATAAAAACGATCCAACCCAAGGCGAAAATATCAGCCAAAATCCAAATACTTCGCTCTTTGTCCCAAAGAGAAAAGGAAATTTGCGGGTGGGATAGGTCAATAATTCCTCCTCCGGGGCGGGAAATAAAAGCAATTCCGATACCGGCCGCAATTGGCGCCGCCGCCGCCAGAAAACCAAAAGAGAGTCTTAAATAAGGATTTAAGTCGTATTTATCGTCCAGTATTCCGATTAAGGTAAGCAAAACCGCACCAAACATAATTCCGAGCAAATGTTTGTCTGCGGGTAGAAAAATAAAAGAGGTAACGATAATGGCAATAAAAGTTGCCAATCCTCCACCGCGGGGGACGGGGTAGGTATGGATTACTTTAGCGTGCCGGTGTTTTTTAGGATCGTCGATGATGTTTATTTTTTTGGCAAGTTTAATTACCAGAGGTGTAGCCAAAAAGGCAATTAAGGCCGCTATGGCACCCGGTAAAAGAGCTAAACTAAAAAATAGAGGCATCGTTGTTTAAAAACTGCCGACGAGAAAGATAATTTTATATGTTGTTACTATTGCAAAGAAAGATGCGATTAAAGCGGCGGTTGCCAGGACTTTTTTTAAAAATTCCTCTCTGATAATTTTTATCAGGATAAAGTTAACGGTGAGAATCAAAAGCGACACCGCGCCGGGTATAACCAGGCCCAAGGAAGAAGATATTTGTTCTTCTCCGACAGGGAGGCCGTAGTAAAGGGGAATTTGCGGAGGAAGAAACGATTGAGCAGCAAATGCAAACAGTATTGAAAGAACGCCGATCGAAAAAGAAATGATAAAGGTCTTTTTTAAGGGTGTGGTCATTGTTATTCCCGATATGTTCTAAGCAGGCTCCAAACGTCGGCGCCTTCTATATTATTGATTAAGATATACTTTTGCCTTAAAAGAGGGGTAATTTCCGGGAAGGCAGGTGCTTCCGGGGTAATAATTATAAATTTTGCCGGATTTTGCGAGAGCGCAAGCGCCGTCTCGTTTTTGCTTGAAAAATCGTTAATGTGATATTCCGCAACGTATTTTATGGGGGGGAGCCTTCTCGAAAGGGCATAAATGACCGGAGAATCCGGGCTCCATACAAACACCTTATCATCCGGCCTGCTTGATATTTGCAGAAAATCTGCAATTTTATAGTTTCTGTTTGTACTTGGGCTGAATTTGGCAAAATACTCCTCTTTATTTATTTTTTTAGTTGCGAATTGAGAAAAGCGGGTATAGTAGGAAGCCGTTGGGTAAATCCAGAATTTGTAGTATATAGGCACAACGAAAAATATTAATAAAGGAATTATGACCAGAGACTGTTCGTAGGTCTTTTGGGTGAAAAGAACGGCAAGAAGCAAAGATACGGGCGCCAGGGACTGGATTAAATAGTGGGGGTACGGCCTTTCGGAAAGAGTCACGGCAAAAAGGGTGAAGAGCAGCCAAACTGTTAAAAAAATAAACTGCCGGGAGAGTTTTTTTCGAAGCAGAAACACAATTGCCGATCCCAAAAACACAACGCCGGCTCTAATCAAAAAAGCCGCATTTTTTACCAGGAAAGGTCCCTGTTTAATTTCCTGGCCCTTCCAGCTTGAAAGATAACCCAAGTTTTGCAGGAAGGCGGCAATAAGATATTCTTTAAACGCTCCTTGGAATTTAAACCAGATAAAAGTTAGAAGAATAGGCAGAATAAACCCAAGTCCGAGGGCAGCTGTATTTTTAGCAATTTTTTTGAAATCTTCTTTTTTAACCAAGCCGGTTATCACCCAGAAGACGATTATTACCGGAAGGTCAAAGACGGCCGGGATTTTAAAAAGAGCGGCGACGGAAAAGAGAAGCCCGGCCAGAAATATCTTTTTAAAGGTAAGTTTTTTGTTAAATAGAATCAAAAAGGCGGCCATAACCGGACCTATCAGGAAATTCTCCGCGTTAGCCATATTTCCTTCCAAGAGAGGAATGGTTGTCAGAAGCGCAAAAATGGCGGTGGCAATCTGTTGAAGTTTCATTTTGGGCGAAGCCCCGCTTAGCGGGGGAAAGAGTTTTTTAGCCAGGTGCCAAAAAAGAATAATAGTTGCCAAAGACCAAAAGGCAAGAATTGCCCTAAACCAAAAAACATTTCCGGCAGCGGCAGCAGTTAAGTATAAAAGCGGGGGTTTATTATCGTATAAACCTGAATATAGAGGAACTCCCTGTTTTATTCCCTCACCCAAGGTTAGGTAAATCATCTCATCTCCATAGTAAAAAGGTTCGAAGAATGAGGGGATTCTTAAAATAAAGACCAAGAGAAGAATAAGCAAAAGCCAGTTGGGAATATGGCATTTTTTCAGAAATCTTTTCATCCTAAATTAGTGTATCATATGAATGTGCAAAAAGTTTTGGTGACCGGCGGGGCGGGGTTCATTGGTTCACACCTTTGCAAGAAGCTCCTGGGTGCCGGATACTTGGTGATTTGCGTCGACAATTTGATCACCGGAAGCAAAAAGAATATTCAAGAATTTCTTGGTAACCTTAATTTTGAATTTATAGAAGCCGATGTAACCAATTCCATTATCCATTATCCATTAGTCATTAGCCATATTTTTCATCTTGCTTCACCCGCTTCACCGGCTGATTTTCAGGGGATACCTGAGGAAATTTTGTTGGTTAACTCGATAGGGACTTTGAATATTTTAAATCTTGCAAAAGATACAAATGCAAAAGTTTTAATTGCTTCTACGTCAGAAGTGTATGGAGATCCCCTGGAGCATCCTCAAAAAGAAACATATTGGGGGAATGCGAATTCATTTGGACCGCGCGCTTGCTACGATGAGTCGAAGCGCTTTTCGGAAGCGGCCTCGTATGTGTTTATTCATAAATACGGTCTTGACGCAAGAGTAGTCAGAATTTTTAATACCTACGGCCCCAAGATGCAGAAAGATGACGGCAGGGTGGTTTCCAATTTTATTAATCAGGCAATTGGGGGAAAAAATTTAACAATCTACGGGGATGGAAAACAGACGAGATCCTTCTGTTATGTATCCGACATGGTTGAGTGGATATATAAAGCAATGTTTAGTAAAAAAACAAAAGGAGAAATCTTTAATCTTGGAAATCCGGAAGAGTATACCGTGCTTGAACTCGCTGAAAAAATTAAGGAAATAACAGGTGCAAAGTCGAAACTTGTCTTTGAGCCTCTTCCTCAAGATGATCCCATGCAAAGGCAGCCGGACATATCAAAAGCAAAAGAGGTTTTGGGTTGGGAACCAAAAGTAAAAATTGAAGACGGGCTCAAAAAGACAATTGAATACTACAAAAACAATTAAAAATTTAAAATTTCAAATTTAAAATTAGACTCAGACTTTCTCCGTAACTTTGTACTGGATATATTTCCCCAACATCAATCTTGTATGGGCATCAATTCCCGGAAGAGCCGAGAAGAAAAACCCGGCGACAGGCATTAAGATAAATTCAAGGGGAGCAATAATTGATCTCCAGGCAGGGATTCCTTTTGGCCTTTTTGGTTTATAGAAACTGTCGATAATTATCATAACAAGAAGGAATAAAAGTGCGACTGTCAATACATATGAGGAAAGTTTGGGAACTGTGTAGCCTAGGGTTGTTCTGCCGAAGGCGGGATTGAGAAGAGTGGGAATGGTAAGACCAAGGGTGATGACAAACCAGTTTACCGGCCAGAGGAAGTGAGACCAAAAAACATAAATCAACCTCATTGTTTTATTCCAAAAAGGAACCCCGGGCGTAAGAAAATAGTTCTTTATTATCCAGGGATCGTCCGAGACTCCCCAAGCCCAGCGTTTAAACTGTTCGTATTGACTTTTTAGGGTTTTGAAAAAAGTTGTAGATTCCGCGGCATCGGCATATAAAGGAAGATAAATCGGCTCGACTTCGACAAGACCCCGCTTTTTATAAAAAGCCTTAAAAAATATTCCCCAATCTTCGGGAATCTTGTCCGGGTCCCAATATCCGACATCGTCTAAAAGCTTGAAAGATAAGGAGTAATTTTGGGCGTTGATTAGTCTATCGCGTCTTGAAAGCTGGGAGAGGTTAAAGATAGATACAAATGTGTTGGGAACCCTGGTTAGGGCGGGAAGCCTCCAGATATTATTGTTTGGCATTACCGCCGGCTGCCAGAACATTAAGTGTCTTTGGGGGTTGTCCAGAAAATTGTAGGTCAGGCAGGAGAAATGTTTGGGGTGGAATTTATGGTCTGCATCGCAACTCGTAACCGTCATGTAGTTGATGTTCATTTTCTCTTTATCGATTAGTTTTCCTTTTACTTCAAGTGCGGCATAGCGTTCGTTTGACGCCTTTCCCGCAACTTCTCCGGAGGCAAGTTTGTGGACGGTTATAAAGAATTTGCCGAATGTCTTTTCAAATTTAACGTTCAGCATTTTCCATTTTTCATTTCTGTCTTGAAGCTCTTCCCTTTCCTCCATGGCCAAAACTACCGTAATTTGCTTTTTGGGGAGGTCTTGTGCGGTAAGAGAGGAAATTGTTCTTTCTAAAATATGCAGAGGTTCTTTGAAGGTGGGAATTATTATTATATGGCGGACCTTTTTCCAGTCGGGGAAGCTTTTAATATCCTCGAGCCAATTATATTGCATAGAAGCCTGGACTCTTATATGTGAGACAGTTGCCGATACGGCAATTTGTATGGATTGATAAAACCAGTAAATATTAAAAAGGAGAACAAAGTAAGCAGCCGCGTTTGGCATTACAAAAATTCCCCAGTAGGGAAATAGGATGATATTCCAGGAGGTAAATCCGGGCAGAATTTCCAATAGTCTTTGAACCTGCCGGTCGTGTCTGATTATCCAATCTCTCATATATATCTAAAACTGATACTAATTATCAGGCGGTGTTTCATCTCCAAAATATACAGTCCACCCAAAGAGATTTTTTATAACTTCTCTAGCAATTAAGTTGGCTTCATTTTCTGTCGGACTTTTTGCGTGTATCTGACTAGGAATTATTGAAGAACCAATTAACAGTTCTTTTCCCTTCATATGGTTGACATGTTCAACAGCTTCGTGTGCGGCGAAAGCTGCCGTAGCTACTTCTATGGGAATAGCACTTCCTTTAAAAGCGTCTTTAGATTTTTCAGCACTCACAAGTATTTTTCCCGGCTTACCTTTTTTTTCTGGATCAAAATTGTAGCATGACTCTATTTCTTCTCCGTCGGGTAAGACTACTGCTCCTTGAGAAATAGAGATTATCTCTGGCGGTTGTCCCGCAAAATCCATCTTTTTAAAGACTTCTGTAACCGCATCAACCACAGCCTTTTTTGTCTCATTGGAAACAACGCCAATTTCTCTACAATTAACCGTTTCGGGTGATATGGGACTTACAGCATCTTTTGCGTCCATAACTATATTTTACTTCAATCGGGGGAAAAGCGGTTTACCGGATTTTATCTTTGGTTCTGCGTATTGCTTTTCGATTTGCTCTGCCGTTTCGGGCAGGAAGGGTTTAAGGTTAAAAGCAATCTTTTGGATTTCCAAGACGATTGGTTTCAAGATTTGGTAAAGCTCGTCGCCTTCTTTTTCCCAAGGTTTTTTAATGTTAATTTCTTGGTCAAGTTCAGAGATTTTTGCCCAAATTGCATAGAGAGCAAGATCGAATCGGTAATCGTTAATTGAGTCCTCGACTTTTTTATATAAAGATGGTTTTGAGATTTTAAATTCTTTGTTGGAAGATTCGCACAATTTAGCTACCCTCGAAACTAAATTTCCAAGTCCATTGGCAAGGTCGGCATTGTAAGTATTCTCGAATTTCTGATATGAGAAATCAGAATCATCGTAGGGATTAATTTTTGCCAAAAGATAATATCTTAAGGCGTCCACTCCATATTTTTTGGCAACTTCTATTGGATTTATAGTATTACCTAAGCTTTTACTGATTTTTTGTCCGTTAATGGTGATAAAGCCGTGAATAAATATTTGTTTAGAGTTGGTAAGTCCTGCGCTCATAAGCATTGCTTGCCAAATAGCGGTTTGTTGACGCAAGTTGTCCTTACCTGCGAACTGAATCACTGGCCACCAATTTTCAAATTTCTTCTTGTCATCAGGCCAGCCAATTGCCGAAACATAATTCACTAAAGCATCGAACCAAACGAACATAACGTGTTCGAGGTCTCCTGGTACGTTTATTCCCCAAGGCATTTTGCTTTTAAGTCTCGAGATACTGAAGTCTTGTAGGCCGTTTTTAACAAAAGTTTTAATCTCATTAAATTTTGATTCGGGGATAACAAAACTTGAATTCTTCTCATAGAAATCCAAAAGCGGTTTTTGGTATTTGGAAAATTTAAAGAAATAATTTTCCTCTTCTATGATCTCTAATTCATTGTCGGGATGTAGGGGGCATTTACCATTTTCAAGCTCCGAATCTGTCTTTTCTAACTCGCAGCCGACGCAGTATTTTGTTTTATAATTCTTTTTGTATATATCTCCATTTTTGTCGCATCTTTTCCAAAATTCCTGAGCCGCGGCAATGTGATTTGGATCTGTTGTTCTTATGAAATTGTCATAACTGAGATTAATGGCCGTTTTAAGGGCATCAAACTTTTTTGCATATTCATCGCAATATTCTTTAGGATCTTTTTTTTCTTCTAAAGCTTTTCTGTAAATCTTAAGACCATGTTCGTCTGTGCCGAAATTAAAAAATACATCTTCACCTAAAAGGTGATGATATCTTGCAATCACATCCGCTTGAACAATTTCAAGAGCAAAACCCAGATGCGGCTTATCATTTACGTAAGGCAGAGTCGTGGTTAAATAAACCGATTTATTGATCATGAGTGAAGTTTAGCACCCCTTTGCCTTTGAAGCCAAATTTTTTATTTCTGTAGTCAATATTTTTCAGTACTTTTTTTGCACAAAGAATGCGATCTTTATGTTTGAGAAATGGTATTATTTCGCCTGCGAATTTGTAAACATCCAATTTCCTGGCAATCGTTAGAATCCAATAATCTTGATTGTGTGAGTATCCGTCCTTCCCAGTGTATCCCTTTTTAACTCCCTTAAATAATCTAGTATGGAAGTTTTTCTTTTGTAGCATCTTATTTATCTGCTTAAGAAGTGGCCTATTGTAATTTCCCAATGAGAAAGTTGCGCAGCTTTTATCTTGTGGTACAAAGAAGCATCCTTCTGCGTCGATGAAGCCTGCCAATATTGATAAAAAAAGAGGTTTCTTTTTCATCGTCCAGATCGGAAACCTCTTATGTTTTTTAAGAAGAAATGCGAATGAATCATTCAAGCTGCATTCAATCTGAATTTTGTTTGTTTTCGACGGTTTGCTTATCCAAATCTTTCCATATTTTTTAAAAAGACTCTTTATCAAAAAAATTTGCTCTGGTTTGGTGGAAGCGCAATCAGCGTGTATTGTTTCACTGTTTTTATAAACTTTTCTGACCCGAAGATCTCCGATACTAAAACCTATAAGATATGCTTTCTCTTTCAAATTACCTGAGAAATCTGCTCTGTGACTAAAAATGTGTGCAGCGGCCAATGTTTTTATAGGAAAGCTAAATTCCCTAATTTTTCTATCTATTGTTGAATAAGCACATTTATAGATTTTAGCTATTTTTCTACTAGACATTCGTTTGTCAATGTAAAGTTTTTTTAACTCATTCATGGTAATATTTGGACCCAAAACACCGGGTTTTCTCAAAGGAATTCCACACTCTTTCATTCTGATGTTTACGGTTCTTGAAGCCAGACCTAAACGTTTTCCGATTTCTGGAAGAGCCAATCCCTTTTCCCAATAAAGATTAGCAAGAAATTCCGACTTAATAGAGAATCTTTTTGAGAAGTGGGGCATTAATTAATTATTACCCCAATAATACCCGAAGTCAATGCCTGTTTTAAGGGGAGATTAATTTAAATTTTTTACCTGTATTTCTATCTGTGTACTCTTTGTTCTTATAAATAAAATCGTATTTTTGAGTGTCTGAATCTAGCCATTTTTTATCCCGCTTGGTTTTATAATCAGTACTTTTTATATAGCAGTGGCCAAAGAACACAAGTTTTCCCCTTCGTCTTTCGAAGAAGATTTCTGCCAGCTTGTTGTTCACTTTTGCAAAACACCAACCACTGTCCATAGTTAGAATTATTCTACCTCGGAGTTGGGTTTGAAGCTACTTATGTTTCATGTACAACCACCCTGTCTCCAGGTTTAGCCTGGACGTTATCTACCTGGAAAGACCCTCTTTTGGTGACGACTATCTTGCCATCCGGACTCAATCTCCCGAAGATAGGGGGATGTAATGGATGAGAATCTAGCAAGGCCAGAAGAAAACTTTCTAAACTTGCTGTTTCGGCCTTTATTTATGGTTTTAATTTTTGTTCGGCGGTCATATTATTTTTTAATAAACTTCTTAATTTTCTCGGCCCATTGGTTTGCCCATTCTTCTGCTTCGATTTTTTTCATGGCGAGCCTGATTCCCGGCTTTTCCGTCAACGATTGGATGGTTGCTATTGTTGCGGAAGAGACTTTTAAATTCTCTTTTATGTTTTCATAGCTTCTTTTCTTTTTTAGCCAGTAGGAGACAGCCAGTCGTTTTGAATAAGTTTCCATTTCCGCGTCGTTAAAAAAAGATGTTAAGAAGGATTCTGCTTCTTGGAGGGTTTTCGTATCCGCAACAACTTGCGCAAAGACGCCAACAAGCTGTTTTTTTAAAGAAGGATTTAATTTGCGTTCTGATATCCGCATCTTAGTTTAATCGTTTGAAGTATATTTCGACCGTTGCTAAAAGTCCAGAGATAAGCAGGAAATTTAACATATTTCCGACCCCGAAGAAGCGAAGGATCAAAAAGAAAGTTAAGCCCAGGGCGGCAACAAATCCTCTTCTGGTGTTTGAAAAAATAATTGAAAAAGAAAAAAGAAGGGCAAGAAAAGAGACAAAAAAGAATGTTGGCACCGCGAAGAATGCCTCCGGATCGGAAAAGTAGATAAGTCCCGCCAAAAGAAGCCAGAGAATGGTTGTAAAAAGCAGTGTTGGAAAGAAGTTTTTTCTTTTTAAAATCTGCTTATGTCTTAAATCCTTTTTCATGGCATATAATTAGCCTATGGAAATTGTTCTTCTCATTATAGTATTAATTGCTATTGTTGTTTTAGGAATTTTGATATCTCGTCAAAAACCTTCAAATGAACTTGTGGAATGGCTTAAAAATACAGGCAATAGACTGGAATTTCAAAATAAATCTTTTAATGAAAGGCTTGATAATGCAGCTAAAGTAATAGGGGATGTTCAAAAAAATATTGGAGAGTTTAGTGAAATTGGAAGAAGTATGAAGGACCTGCAGGAGTTTTTAAGAAGTCCGAAACTAAGAGGGAACATAGGAGAGCAGGTTCTAAAAGAGCTTTTGGGGCAAATGCTTCCCAAGCAGTCATTTCATCTCCAATATACCTTTAAATCCGGGGATAAAGTTGATGCCGCCATCAAAACCGCGGCCGGCATTATTCCGGTTGATTCAAAATTCCCGCTGGAGAATTTTAGAAAGATGCTGTCGGCAAAAGACGATAAAGAGAAAAAACTTTATGACAAAGAGTTTGAGTCAGATGTTAAAAAGCATATTGATGCCATCTCTAAAAAATATATCTTAACCGAAGAAGGAACTATAGATTATGCCTTGATGTATATTCCTTCCGAGTCGATTTATTATGAAGTTGTAAACAGCATCTCTTTATTTGATTATGCCCAAGATAAAAGGGTTCTTCCTGTTTCCCCCACAACTTTTTATGCATACCTTAAGGCAATCTTGATGAGCTTTGAGGGGCAAAAAATAGAAGCGAAAGCCAAGGAAATTCTTGCTTCTTTGCGGGCAATACAAAAAGACTACTCGAAAGTCGAAGATAACATGTCGGTTTTACAGAAACATCTAACCAATGCCTACAACATGATGAGCTCCGTTTTCTCCTCATTTGCCCAACTTGGCCGCAAAATCTCCTCTACCCAAAGTTTGGGGGATGGTGTAAAAAAGGAAAAGGAGTTGGAAGAATAATTAGTTTTAATAAGGTTTTAAGAGTTTTAGGTTGGGGATAAAAGAGAAGTGCTTGGTGTTTTGGGTCACCAGTTCCTCATCATAAACGATTGCGGTTGAGGCAATGATTGCGTCCATTATTCCTATTCCGTGTGAGTGATAATAATTACTAAGAATTTTTTCTGTGAGATCGCCTATCTCAGGAGTTATGGGCAGGAATTCAATTCCCAAAACCTCTAATTTTTTAAGTGTTCCTTTTATCTTTTGCTTACTCCTTTCTCCAATAATAAGCTCAAGTTTAGTTATTGTGCTTGTTTTTTGGCCAAAAAGGAGTTTTTGAAAAGCCAACTCCGCCGGTTTATAGCCCCTGAATAAATCAACAATAACGTTCGTATCAAGAAGCATGAGAATACCAAGCCTTTTCTCTTAATGTTTCGACCACCTCGTTTGTTGTTTTTCCTTTCCATCTATTTTTCCATATTCCAGAAGCCAATTTAACAGCTTTGGCAATATCTGCTTTTACGACCCTTTTGGTTTTTTCTCCCAAATCGGCTTTAATAATTTTTATCATGGGGATACCCCTTCTCGTTACTATAAATGTTTTTTTGTCAAAATAAACCATGTTCATAAGCTCGGGCAATCTGTCTCTCGCGTTGGTAATGTTTATTTGCTGCATATATGTACGTTACTGTACATGATTGTAGAGATTTTGTCAAGATCGTGTTACAATTCGTTTATGAATTCTTCTGAAAAGAAATTGAACAAAGAACAACTTGAGGCAATAAGGCACAAAGGTGGACCGCTTTTGATTATCGCCGGGGCGGGAACGGGTAAAACAACCGTAATAACCGAAAGGATAAAGTATTTAATTCTTTCAAAAGCCGCAAAGCCAGATGAAATTTTGGCCCTGACTTTTACCGAAAAAGCGGCTAAAGAGATGGAAGAGAGAGTGGATATTTCTATGCCCTATGGTTATACGCAAATGTGGATTTCCACTTTTCACTCTTTTTGCGATCGCGTCTTACGCGACTCTGCCTTACATATCGGTCTTGATCCCAGGTATAAGCTGATGACTCAATCCGAAACGGTTCAGTTTATCCGCAATAATATTTTTAAATTTGACCTTGACTATTTTCGGCCTTTGGGAAATCCCACCAAATTTGTCACAGGAATGCTGCAGCACTTTTCAAGATTGCAGGATGAAGACGTAAGTGTTAAGGATTATTTACTCTACGTCGGTAAGCTAAAAAAACACAAAGAAGGTGAACTCAAGGAGGATGAAAAATTGGAAATCAAAAAGACACTTGAACTGGTTAATACTTTTAAGGTCTATGAAGAGTTGAAAGTAAAAGAGGGTGTGATGGATTTTGGCGATTTAATTATTAAAACTCTGGAGCTTTTCCGAAGGCGCCCCAATATCCTTAAGCAGTACCGTGAACAATTTAAGTATGTATTGGTTGATGAGTTTCAGGATACCAACTATGCCCAGAATGAATTGGTTAAGTTATTAGCTGGGAAAAAGGGAAATCTTACAGTTGTTTTGGATGATGACCAGTCAATTTACAGGTTCAGGGGCGCTGCTGTTTCTAATGCTTTGTACTTCGGAAAAAACTTTCCGAAAGCAAAAGTTGTCAGTTTAACTAAAAATTATCGATCTACCCAAGAGATACTTGATCGGGCTTACGACCTAATCCAGTTTAACAACCCAGACCGTCTAGAGGTTATCGAAAAAATAAATAAAAAGCTTACTTCTCAAGTTACCAAGGGTGGCGAGGAGATAAAATTTATCCATACCGACCGGGTAGAAAACGAAGGGGATGAGATTGCCAAAGAAATTAAAAGGCTCACCTCGGAGGAGTCCAAGGCCACCTCCAAGATGTATAAATTTAAAGATGTGGCGATACTCGTAAGAGCGAATAACCACGCCGAGCCGATTATGAGGGCTTTTGCCAGAAAGGGTATTCCCTATCAGTTTTTGGGCCCGGGGAGGCTTTTTAAACAGCCGGAGATTATCGACCTAATTTCCTATCTTAAAGTTTTATATAACTTTGAAGATTCGGTTGCCTTATACAGGATATTATCGATGGATTATTTTGATATTTCGTCATTTCATTTGGCCTCGATTGGAAATTATGCCAGAAAATATAATCTCTCTTTATTTGAAGCAGCAAGAAAAATCGGGGACGAAAAAATAAAAAAACTATTAGAAATAATTAAAAAACACTTAGGGTTGGCAAGAAAAGAAACTGCGGGTCAGCTTTTATATTACTTTTTGGAGAGTACGGGACTTTTGGTTAAAATGCTCTCTCCCGAATCATCCGAAGCAGAAAAAAGAGCCGCAAATATTTCTAAATTTTTTGATAAGTTAAAAACTTATGAAGTCGACCATGAAGACGCCACGGTGTCCGCCGTGGTTGACTGGTTGGAATTATCAAGTGAATTGGGTGAGTCTCCCTTGGCCGCCGATACCGACTGGAGTGATGTAAATGCGGTAAACATCCTGACGGCTCACTCGGCAAAAGGGTTGGAGTTTCCGGTCGTTTTCTTGGTGAATTTGGTTTCCCAGAGATTTCCGACAAACGAAAGAAAGGAACAAATTCCGATTCCCGACAAACTGATAAAAGAGATACTGCCTGTTGGAGATTATCACCTTGAAGAAGAGCGCAGGCTTTTTTATGTGGGGATGACCAGGGCAAAAGAAATTCTCTATCTAACAGCCGCCGACTATTACGGAGAAGGGAAAAGAGAAAAAAGGCTTTCCCCTTTTATTTTTGAGTCCTTGGGGGAGAAAGTTATTGCCAATGAACAATTGACGGCCAATGTTAGTCAATTATCTTTTCTTGATTACGAGCCGCAGGCGAAGCCCGCCAAAGCCCCGGCGAAGGTGGGTCAGCCATTGCATGTTGATTATCTTTCTTACAGTCAAATCGAAACTTTTAAAATCTGCCCTCTGCATTACAAACTAAAGTATATCTACAAGGTTCCGACTCCCCAATCTGCTTCTCAAAGTTTTGGAGCCTCAATGCATGCGACATTGAAAGATTTCTATCTTGCAGTAAAGGAAGGAAAGAAAGCAAACGAAAAGACAATATTTGAAATTTTTGAGAGGAGTTGGATTAAGGAGGGATACCAAGATAAAAAGCACGAAAAAGATTTTTTTGAAAAGGGAAAATTATATTTATCCGGATTTTTGAAGGAAGGTTATAGCCCGAAGGTAATTCCTCTCGCCTTGGAGCAACCCTTCGTGGTTCCTCTTAAGTCATTAGCCATTAGTCATCAGCCATTAAAGGCTGGAGGAAAGATAGACCGCGTTGATCAGCTTGCGGACGGATCAATAGAAATAATCGATTATAAAACCGGGGCAACAATTCCCTCGCAGAGCGAGGTTGACAAAAACCTTCAGCTTTCTTTTTACGCTTTAGCGGCGGCAAACATTCCCCAACCTCCATTTGGGAAAAAACCTGACAAGATAAAACTGTCTTTATATTTTTTAGATAATCAAGAAAAAATATCAACAACAAGAACAGAGGAAGATTTAAAAAAGGCCGTAGAGGAAATATACAAAGTAAGAGAGGAAATAGAGAAATCGGATTTTGCCTGTTCCGGTCACATGTTTTGCCAAAGTGGTTGTGAATATTCCCTATTTTGCAGAGTTGATAGTTGACAGAATCGCTTAATCGGCGACATAATAAAAGATTCTGAAAATGCTCAGGAGTTAGCATATTTGGAAAAACCGGCCCGTGACAGAGAAGCTGGACTTAAAAGACAGGAACAAACGGGTTTAACCAAAGAACAAGAAGGTAATATTGCAATTTTGGAAGGACTGCAGGAAAAATATCCAAAGGCTTTTAATGAAATAATTGACGATAAGGGAAGAAAAGTGCTAACACTTGATGTTTGGGGAAATCCAGTAACAAGATTAGGGACGAACAAGTTGTTGATTAGTCAAGAGGGCATAATTGGTATGGGTAGTAGTGGATTCCATCCGCAAGATCAAGAAATTAATTTTGCGGGAACGATTGATGCCGTTGCTGAGAAAGGTTCTGAGTTTGGGAGGAGACATGGCGGGTGGGAAAGTCTGGAACCCTCCCAAGTTTTAATGCCTGGATCTAGAAGAAAAGAAATAATGGAGGAGGGGGAAAAAGTTGGCGTTCGTAAGATTGATTTATTGAGTGCAGGTGAGCGTGAGGATCTGAAAACGGCATTTGTGCAATCGCAGGAGAAAAATATATCCCGAGAGCAGGAGAGGAAGAAAAAGGAAGAGAGTATGAATCCTCAGAAAATATTGGCCGATTTGTGAAGTAATACTTCAATTTGCGGTGTTAGTCTACGTTATTTCTTAAAAGCAATTATTTGAAGACCGTATTTATTAATATCCGATTTACTCCAGTATTTTTGTTTATTGGTATTTAGGACAAAAGTAATTTTCTTTTCAATTTTTCTACCGGTATATTTTTTAGTTTTGGGGTCATATTCTTCCAAAACTAAGACGTCACCCGTTTTGCAGTCAAAATTTGCCAGTCTGGCGTCAAAAGTTTTTTCTCCGGAGAGAATTTTTTCAAAGCCTTCTTTCCAGGTTTTCTTTCTGA
>ERZ1292629.753-Hain-H43-01um-R1-753-length-35441-cov-12_pt1 | contig 35441 bp, 36 predicted proteins | sample MGYA00564399_ERZ1292629 | MGnify/ENA primary metagenome ERZ1292629 (study PRJEB36523, sample SAMEA6512636) | groundwater metagenome | collected 2019-01-08 | study: AquaDiva: Metagenomics assemblies of 32 groundwater samples
TATTGTCTCTGTTGCGTACGCTCACGAAATCAGCTGAGATCCATGAACATACCCCCTTAAGGGGACTTTCCCTGGGCTTGACCCCTTGATAAACTCGGGGCTGCTCCCGGTCGCGGTTAGCGACTACTCTTTCCCGACACTATGTCGGGAGGTATTCGGACTTTCCTCAACTCATTTTTCAACGAGCCGCGATCATCTCACTTTCTTGACTATTAAATTATAGCTGTGGATAACCCAAAAGTCAAGCGTGAAGTTACATCGTTGTCTGGTATGTAAGAACCTGTGTGTAAAAATAAATAATCTGTTCCTGTTCCTGTTCCTGTTCCTGTTTCTCTTTTTTCTCTTTTTTATTTATCTAATTTCAATATTACTAAATATCATACGATCGTCTAAAATATAGTAATATTGAAAAAGTAACGACCGAAATCAAGATGTCTCCAGAGTACCTTTTTTGTCTATACTTAAAATGTGTATTTTACCATTCAGTTTCCAATCATTCCATAATTGCAAAAATTCTTTAGGCAAAGGATAATAGCCTATCCAGACGCTTTTTTGGAGTTGTTGATAGCCATAAACAACCAATTTATGCCTCACTCTATTTCTTTTCCACCTATCTGATTCTGGGATATCGTATATAACCAAACGAGGAATACCATCAGGTTTAACCAGTTGATCAATTATAGAACTTTTTAATTTCTCCCGGCCTTTTACGGTCAATAACCAAATAGACCTGCGCCGACCGCCGCTTTTACTAATCAAACCTTGTTTACTTAACCGCGATAGCACAGCTGAAAAATTTAACTTGTTAAACTCATAACTTCCCGGTAAACCCAAAGCTTTTCTCCAAATTCTACCCTCAATTCTATTTTGAGGAAAAAGACCTGCCAAAGCTATTTCTCCAGCTTCAGATATCTTTTCCAAAACAAACTTAGAAAATGTCCTGCCACTGCCTGAATTCATAGTATTATCAAATATTACTATCTATATTACTACTATTGGACGATCGTTTCAAGATAGTAATATAGAAAAAACGAATAAAATAAGTAATGGGATAAACTTGGATATTGAATATAAAATAAAAAAGCGCCGGGTGACATTAGCCGACCCGGCGGTGAAAAGTTGCTATGGCGCGACAGCTATTGAATCAGGGTTATAGGTAATAATCGCGCCTGTCCAATAGGAGCTGACTGCTATACTCATGATCCGTTTGAATCGGTCGGGGTGATCGTCGCGCCATGATTGAAAACTTTTGAAGGTGGTTGACTGATCAAATCCCTGGACATGCACTAAACCTTTCCCATCGTCAAAATAATGATAAGCGGGTCCTTGGCGCGCCTCCATTGTTTTTTCAATCTTTGTTGTGGTGGCAAGAACAAGAACCATAATCAGAATACCCACAGAAATAAAAATCTTCCCTAAGTGTCTTTGAAACATAACCAACCTCCTTTTTAAAAGAACTGTATTTTGTTAAACACTCGGTGTCTAACATAACATTAAAACATTTTTTCACTTATACCCAGCCTGTCCAGCGCTTGATTAACTAATTCATCGGCCCGTTTGTTTTGCTCGCGGGGAATTGACTTAAAAGAAACTTTTCCGAAATCCATTTTCAAATTCCACACTTTCATGAACAACAATTGCATCCGTTCTTCCAAGATTTTGTAGTCGCCGTTTAATTGCGAAACAATAAGCTCGCTATCCGCCCGAAATTCAACCACCAAATTTTTGGTTTTGTCTTTGCCGAATAATTGTTTTAATTTTTTTAAGCCAAAAACGACTGCCTCGTATTCGGCCTCATTGTTGGTGGAAATTTCTTCCAGTTTTTGACCATACTCTTTTATTTTCTGGCCCGACTTATTACAGATCACCACCCCCACCGCCGACGGGCCGGGATTGCCCCGCGAGCCGCCATCGGTGTGAACAATTATTTTTTCCATAAGTGCGATGCTAATTTACGAATTCATGCGAATTATACTAATATATTTGCGAATTTGTAATTCAATTCGTTTCATTCGTATTCATTTGTATATTGGCATCGTGTTTAACAAAATCAACCAGCATCAATTGAATCTCTCGATTGCCGTTCCATTCATTAACATCGGCTTCGTAAATAATATCCAAAGTGTCGCCTATTTTTATGTTTTGGGCAAATCCATTGTGACGAAACAACAATAAAGGCAACCTCTCACTACCCGATTCTGACGAGGAAACTATAATTTTTAAATGCTCCTGGTTTTGGCCCATTAAAATAATATTTTGGACTAAAATATTTTTAGAAACAAATTTGGGCCGAGAGTTGGCCATGCCCCAGGGTTTAAACTTTTCCAACCAATCAATTAAATTCCAGTTTATATCATTTAACTTCACTTCGGTGTCAATCTGGATTTTTTTTAATAATAATTCCGGCGTTAAAATATTTTTGGCGTAATTGTTTAAACCAGATTTAATTTTATCGGCCTGGGCGATTTTAAAAGCGCAACCGCCGGCGGCCGTATGGCCGCCGTATTGGATTAAATATTCACTAACTGAACCTAAAGCTTTCATTAGATCGAAACCGGAAATAGTCCTCAAAGAACCCTTACATTTGCCTTCGGGCGATATTTGATACAGCATCACCGGTCGATTAAACTTTTCGGCGATCTTAGAAGCGACCAGGCCTAAAAGATTAACCGACCAATCGGCCGAGCCCTCTATAATAAAAGAAGGTAATTCAGGATAAGCGACTATCCTGGCTTTAACTTCTTTTAAGACCTTATCTACAACCTGCTGGCGCAGGCGATTGTTTTCGTTCAGTGTGACCACCAGTTCTTCTATTTTAATTTTATCGGCGCTGGTTAAAAGTTCATAAGCCAAATTAGCGTGAGCCATGCGGCTGGCCGCGTTCAGACGAGGCCCCAAGGTAAAACCCAAGGTAAAACTGTCCAAATTGGTGCTAAGTGTTTCCAGATCGTAGCGGACCTTAACGCCGGCTGATTCCATCAGTTTTTTCAAACCAAGGCGTTGGGTCTTAGCTAAAACGAATAAGCCGCATTTTACCAATACCCTATTTTCATCCAGCAAAGGCACCATATCCGCCACTGTGGCCAGAGCCACCAAATCCAATAGCCACTTTTCCTGTCCCATTTTTCCCGTTTCAACCCCTTCCATCCCCTTTAAGGCCAAGTGTAATTTAAAAGCCAGTCCCGTGCCGCATAAACCCTTGAACGGATATTCATCACCCTCTTGATGTGGATTGATAAAAGCCACCGCCGAGGGACGACCGGCAATAGTTTGATGATGATCCACCACAATCATATCCACGCCCTGTTCTTTAGCCCAAGCAATTTCGTTGATGTTGGTGGTACCGCAGTCCAAAGTTATTATCAAGTTGGCGCCGGCCGAGACGATTGCTTCCAAAGCCGTTTGATTAACCCCATGGCCTTCTTTTTGCCGATCGGGCATGTAGACCTCAAAAGGATAATTTATATTTTTAAAATACTCGCCCAAAACCGTGGCCGCCGAAACGCCGTCCACATCGTAGTCGGAATAAATTACAATCTTCTCTTTTTGATCTATCGCCTGTCTGATGCGACTGCAAGCCAATCGCATATCTTTAAGCCAGAAGGGATCGTGTAAACCGGAGTCGTATTGCGGATTAAAAAAACTGTCTATTTTTTCGGGTGTATCCAAATCCCTATCAAACAAAAGCTGATTAATAATTTCTGGATATTCTGGAAACTTCGCCAAAAAATCCGCCGGCGCTCTACCTGCCAAAATCCATTTATAATTCATGCCTTGTAATAAAATTTAAAGGAACTTTGCTAATTGAGCGAACTCATGGAGAAGACAATTTATATAAATAAAGAGGTCTCCATGGAGAGCGAAATGGCAAAGTTCCAATTGATTCATTCTTCTAACACTTTTACCCCGGGCAGATCCTCTCCGACTAAGAACTCTAACATCGCGCCGCCGCCGGTGGAAACATAGGTCATTTTATCAAACAAATTTTCTTGCGATAAAAAAGAAACCAAATCGCCGCCGCCGATTATTTTTTCGCCGGATAAACTGGCGATGGTTTGGGCCACAGCGACCGAACCATTTTTGAAGGCTGGAATTTCGGAAAGTCCTACGGCGCCATTCCAAACCACCATTCGCGCGTCTCTTATTATTTTTTCAAAAAGTTTAATGGTGTCGGGACCAATATCCACAATGTATTCATCCGGCTCTATTTTACCCACCGGTCTTATTTTTATATCAGAAGGAATATTTAACGATTTTGAAACCAAAACATCCACCGGCAAATGCAAACGGCTTGAAGTTATTTCCAGTTTCTTGGCTTCGTTCAATAAACTTTCTTCTATTACAGAACGGCCCACCGTCATACCCCGCGCGTATAAAATAGTATTGGCCAGAATTCCGCCGACAATAATTCCTTCGGACTTGTTTAAAAACCGGCTCACCAGTTTTAATTTGGTCTCGGCTTTGGCGCCGCCCATTACCAACACCAGCGGCCGGCGGGGTTGGTCACGTATCATTGATAAGACCGTAATTTCTTTTTCTAATAATAAACCGGCCGACGAGGGCAATAATTTAGGCACACCCACAATAGAAGCATGAGGGCGATGCGAAACAGCAAAAGCGTCGTTAACATAAAAATCTCCCAGACCAGCCAATTCCTTGGCAAAGTTTTCATCATTTTTTTCTTCGCCGGCATTAAACCTTAAATTTTCCAGTAAAACCGCCTGGCCTTTTTTAAGCGTCTTTATTATTTTAGGAGTTGAACTTCCAAAAATATCATGACTGAATAAAACCTCCTGGCTCCATAAGTCCTTTAATTTTAAATAAACCGGATACAAACTGTAGTGTAAGTCCTGGCCGTGGGGCCGTCCTAAATGACTTAAAATAATTATTTTAGCGCCGCGCTTGACTAAATAATCCAGCGTCGGCAAAACCGCCCGCAACCGCCATTCGGCGCTAACCGGCACTTCGCCTTCTACTACCGGCACATTAAAATCAACCCGCACCAAAACCCGCCGGCCTTTAATATCCCTAAGATCTTTGAGCGTCCTTAACATACTTATATTTTACCATGAGCCAACCAGCGTGTGATAGAATTAAACTAATCGCTAGACCCTAACCCCTGAACCCTATTCACATGTTTCTTAACTCCGCCAAACTAACTATTGTTATTGCCGGCGCCGGTTTCGGCGGCATCAGAGCCGCCTTGGATTTGAATAACTTTTTTAAAAAAGAACCAGCGTTGGCTCAAAAATATAATCTTTATTTAATCGATCAAAACGACCACCATCTTTATGTGCCGGCCATTTACGAAATAGCCGGCACCATTCACGACGACGCTAAGGTTATGAAATTAAAAGAAGCCGTGGCTTTGCCCCTGGAAAAAATATTTACACCGGCTGATCCTATAAAATTTCATCAGGCCAAAATAACCAAAATAGATGTGGTCAATAACAAAATAATTCTGAACGACCACGCTATCTTAAAATACGCCCAACTGATTGTGGGTTTGGGTTCGGCCGCAAATTTCTATAATATCCCCGGCCTTAAAGAAAACGCTCTGACTCTGGGCAATTTAAACTCGGCCATTAAAATAAGATCAGCCCTAGAAAAAAAATTCTGCGAGGATTTAAAAACCAAAAAAATAATAAAAATAGTTATTGGCGGCGGTGGCGTTACCGGAGTAGAACTGGCGGGAGAGTTGCGCGGCTATATTAAAAAACTAAACAAAAAATATCAGACCAAAATCAAATCCCATCTAACCATAATAGAAGGCCAAAAAGATATTCTGCCCGACTTTGATCCTAAAATGGTTTCTTGGGCCAAAAAACGGTTGGAGAAATTGGGAGTTAATATGGTAACCGGCGATTTAATAGAAGAAATAAGATTTAAAAGCGCGCTAACAAAGTCCGGCGGTAGGTTTGATTTTGATGTTTTGGTCTGGAGCGGCGGTATAAAGCCAAACCCAATTATTGAGACATTGCCCTTTGAACACGATAAAAGAGGCCGTATCGCCGTTCAAGAAAACTTCTGCCCGGTGTTTAGAGGCGACAATAAAATGTGTTCCAACATTTTTATTATCGGCGACAATTGCTGCCACCTGCGGCATCAGACCTTGCCCCAGACCGCCCAAATGGCCATAGACCAAGGCCAACACATTGCCCGACTTATCTGGGCGGGAATAAAAAAGAAACCCCTGCCGAAATATCAGCCCATTCACAATAGTTACATTCTGCCTGTCGGCGGTAAATTCGCCTTGGCTGATTTAGGCGCGATAAAAGGCAAGGGATTTTTGGTTTGGATTCTAAAGGAATTGGTTTTTTTGGACTATTTGATTTCAATCCTGCCTCTGCCTCAAGCCCTGGCCCACTGGTTCAAAGCCATTAATCTATTCATCAAAAACGACTAATAAAGGGTAAGATATGAACCGTAACCCACGCCGCTTGCATATTCTTACTCTCTGTGATACACATATTATGTCGGTAAATAGATACACAGCATATTACAAAACAAAAAGGAGGATAAGATGGAAAGTAAACTGGTTGTTGGTGTAATCCCCGATGGGAATCGCAAGTGGGCACACAAGACGGGAACCGAACTAGTACAGGCCTATCATCAAGGTGCGGATGTGGCAATAGAAGTTCTGAAGACAGCGATGGAACTTGGTAATGTCGGACGGATCGTTTTCTACGCTCTTTCACACGAGAATTTTCAGCTTCGGCCGCCGGAGCAAGTGCAAGCGATTCTGGCGGGAATCGAGAAATTTCTCTATTTGACGCGCAATCTCGTGGATGTAGCGGTACAATGTCATGGTGATCATCGACCAACGGAAGTAAATCGTCTTGCCAAACTCGGCGTTGATACAACAGATCCCCTGATGCGCGTAGATCTACTCCTGCATTACTCGGCGGGTTGGGACATGGAGACACGGCCAATTCGTACGGCATCAATCCCTCCTCTGGATGCGGTAATCCGGACTTCCGGACAAACTCGATTGAGTGGGTTTCTACCATGGCAGAGCTCTTATGCACAGTTCCTTTTCACCAATACCCTGTGGACCGACTTCACTTCAATAGAGTTCTTGAAGATGATGGCTATCTACAAAGAGATACGAGGGAACGGCCTTACAGGGGTTTAGGAATACACCAATCATGGCTTGATGCAAAAGACCGCTGGATAAAACCCCGCGGTCTTTTTATTTTCTCCATATACTTATTTTCCTACGATCGTAACATTATGAGTATATAGATTTGTTGTGGTAATATTAAACTAGAAATGCTTGATTACTAAAAATACAAAAATGAAAAGAGAAACACTGCCAAAAATTATTTTAGAAAAATTGTCTGAAGTCGGCGAATTGGCGCTAGATGGTCTGTTTCCTAAGAATCGCGGCGAAAGCCGATTATGGAGAGAAGTTTTAGGTTTGCCCGTAGGATACGAATTCTCAAAACAAACATTCTCTAATACCTTAAACCGTCTCAAACAACAAGGACTGGTTAAAAACACCGGTAGCCGGCGTTATTCCTTTTGGTTGTTAACCAATAAAGGCCAAAATAAACTTAAGTCGTATAGCTACAACATCACACCAGCTAAAGCGGACGGAATTCCTCGGCTAGTTATGTATGATGTACCCGAAAAATATAGAAGAAAGAGGGACTGGTTACGATCAGAATTAATGGCCTGCGCCTATAAACAATTACAAAGGAGTGTTTGGCTAGGTTACAGCCCTTTGCCCGAGGTATTCGTTCAATCGCTCAAAGACACAGGTCTTAAAAATAGCGTCCATATAGTCAGCATCCACAAAACAGGAACTATCACCGAATTATAAATCTAATACTCATTCTCTTACGATCGTATGATTATGAGTATATGGAATGATCAAACAAGAATTAAATAAACATACCAAAACAACAATAATAGTTCTCAAGAACGACTGACAATGGCCGTAAATTCTTCCACTTTGAGTGATGCCCCGCCGATAAGGGCGCCGGAGATGTTGGGCTGGCTTAAAAAACTTTCGGCGTTAGCGGCATTAACCGAACCGCCGTATAAAAATTTTATTTTTTCTGATTCGGCGCCGAACATATTAAACAAAGTTTGCTTAAGGTAGCCGATAACTTGATTGGAGCGAGCCGGATCGTCAGCTACTGCGCCGGGATTGGAACTAATCGCCCACACTGGTTCGTAAGCCACATACAAACTGTCAAACCCCGAGGGTTGGACATCCGCGATGCTGTTTTTCAAACTTTTTTCCACTTCGGTAATATCAGCATCGTGGGATAATTCGCCCACGGCCACAATCACATTAAACCCTTGCTCCAAAGCCGCGCGGGTTTTTTTATTTACGGTCTCATCGGTTTCGTGAAAATACCGGCGCCGCTCGGAATGCCCCACCAACACCCAGTTAACGCCGATATCTTTTAACATGAATAACGAAACTTCGCCGGTATAAGCGCCTTGTTGCTCCCAAAAAACATCCTGCGCGCCCCACTGAATCTGTTTGAATCTTTTAACCAACTCCTCCAAAAAAATATAGGGCGGCAATAACACCATGTGTTCAAAATCCGCCGAGTCAATACCCATAGAAACCCCCGAAGTCAAAGCGATGGCGTCGTTTAACCCCGATGGATTTAATTTCCAATTGCCAACAATCAATTTCAAATTGGGAGGCATCAGCTTAAGCGACTTCATGGAGATGACTAAACTTACAATAAAGAGGACTCCATGAGGAGCGCGAGCTGATGCTGACAATTCTTACTAAACTTTAATGTTTCTCAAATACTTCGCCGCTTCGTCGGGATCGGTATCAATCACATCGCCGCCGGTGCCCAGTTCAAAGCCGCCCCAAACACCCAAGCGCGGATTTATTTCCAAATGCCAGTGGTAATAATCATATTCTTTATTGTGCGAAGTCGGCGGCGTGTGAATAAAAAAATTATAAGCCGGATTGCCCAAGCCCTGATAAATTTTAGCCAGAGAAATTTTTAAGGCCTCGGCCAAAGCCGCCGTTTCTTCTTCGGAAATATCCTGGAAATAAGAACTGTGCCGTTTAGGAAATATTCTGATTTCATATGAAAACTTGGGCACAAACGGCACCAGCGCCGCCATTAAATCATTTTCAAAAATTATTCTTGATTTTTCTTTTAGCTCCCATTCCAAAATATCGCAGTGCGCGCAACGGCCGCTATCTTGGTGATATTTTTTGGAACCATCCAAACTGCGTTTAATATCTGAAGGCACAAACGGCAGAGCCAATATCTGTGAGTGCGGATGCGAAACCGAAGCGCCGGCTTCACGGCCATGATTATGAATTATTAAAATATACCGGGCGCATTCCTCTTTTTTTAAACTTTCGTATCTTTCTTTATAGGCCTTGATAATTAACGTGACTTCATCGGTATTCATTTGAGCCAAACTCCGACCGTGATCGCGAGTTACCACTACCTCATTGCGGCCGGCGGCTGGATTCTGAACAGTATAAGGGCCAACTTTATTTTCAAGTCCGCATTTATCACCCTCAACAATGGGAAATTTATTTTTTATAACTTGCACCCACCAATCGCGCGAACCGTTTTTTTTATAAATCAAAAGCGGCTCGCCGTTACCGTGCTTTTGAGGATCTTCAAACGGACACAAATCAATCGGCGTTATGACCGCCTCGCTATTTTTGCTTTTATAGGCCTCGGGCCGTTTGGCTCTGGCTGTGGAAATTATAATCCAATCCCGACTGACCGGGTCTTGGCGCAATTCAGAAATTTCTTTTGGTTTTTGTTCCATCTGGGATTTAAATAAATTACTTATATTTTCCCGTCCACAAATACCACCTTATTTTAACCACCTCCCACAAAGCGTTAATATAACCCGACAATTTAACATGGCTCTGGGCGTCGTTCTCCCAGTAGACCGGGATGATGGTGATTTTATAACCGAACCGGCGCGCCAGCGCCAAGGCCTCCACATCAAAACTCCAACGATTGATTATGGTTTTGGAAAATATTTTTTGAGCGGCTTCGGCCGAAAAACCCTTAAAGCCGTTTTGGGTGTCCCAAATTCCCGGCACGGCCAAAACCTGAATAAATAAATTCCCCAGATCGCCCAAGAGCCGCTTAAAACGCGATTGCGGTATGGCCTGCCTAGCCCCAATAACATCGCGATAATCCCGCGAGCCGATAACCACCTCAAAGCCCTCTTTAAATTTCGGCATCATTTTTTCTAAATGTTTAATATCGGTGGAATTATCAGCATCGCTAAAAACCCTAAATTCCCCTGTTGCTTCCAACAGGCCTTGGCGCGTCACATAGCCCTTGCCATGATTTTCTTTATTGTTGATGACACGCAAATTAGACCAATCTTTTGCAAAATTTTGAGCCGCCTCGGCCGTCTTATCTTTAGCGCCGTCAACCACCACGATAACCTCGTAAGTATATGATTGCTCGCTCAAATACTCTCGAGCTCTTTTGAGCGTATTAAAAATTCTCTTCTCCTCGTTGTAAGCGGGAATGATTATCGACAAATACGGTTTATCCATAAGTTCATTCTAACAAAATTGCGCGAAATAAAAAACGGCCTCACGTTTTTGCGAGGCCGTCGCGGCATTAACAACCATACAACACCTCCTATCTGGCCCAGTAAGGTATTTGTTCGGACTCGTAGAAAAGTTCAGTTTTTGGTTTTTGCCTCTTTTTGGAATCATCCTCTTTTTCCATTTCTTTCATTACTTCAACCGCTTGTTTGAAGAACCAGTCAAACCCGAATATAAGTGAATAAACAAAAACTATAGGAGACAGAAAAACCCCTAAAACAAACCAGCCCCAAGTGACAGGTTTAGACCCCATAGCCCACCTCCTTTTGTTTAAAAACTTTAAAGAACCAGCTTGACACCAAGATACTACAAAGCTCACAGCCGATCAAGATGGGTTTGGAGGATTATGGCCGCCGCGGATTCATCTATCTTCTCCGACATCTCACTGGCTATTTTGGAACTAAAGACCTCGTTTTCTAAGGTTACTGGTATATTGGTGCGCGCTTCTAGGTCTTCGGCAAATTCGGTAATTTTATAGGCAAAATCATTTTTCTGGCCATCTAAACTGATCGGCACGCCCACAATTATTTTTTCAATAACCTCGGTTTTAACAATATGGGCGAGGTCGTTTAGCACGCTAGCGTTATTTAAAATCGTCTTAAAAGGCGTGGCGATTTTGGTCTCGCTGTCGGCTTTGGCCAAACCCAGGCGTCTTTCGCCATAATCAATACCCAGATAATTCATATTAATAATACACTACTATACTTTAAAGTATAGTAGAACAATAATAGCAACAACAAAAAATATAAACTCAAAAACAGCTATGGGATGAAGTTTGAAATAGAAATTCTTAAGCCAATGATCATCACCGTGGCGGGCTATGGTTTCCTTAAGTTCTTGGGGTCGCCACGAGACCATAATATTGCTCGAAAAACTGCCATCTTTCTCCGAAAAAAATTTATAGGCCTTGTTGGAAAAAGGCCACCACCATTTTAGACCCCAGCCCATACCCACACTATCATGCAGGAAGTGCAAAAAAACACACAGACCAAAAAGCGCCGACCAAATTTTTCCAAAAAGAAAATAAATTAAAATAAACACCGGCAGATAAGTTAAGGGAAAATGAGTTAGTTCGCGATGATGCCCCTGAACCCGCCCGCCAATCCGGCCTCGCTGGGCCAATTCGGCAAAAACATCCAAATCCGCCGCCAAACTAAAAAGTGCTCCGGCCGCGACAAACTTCAGGGTAAGTGGAATAATCATTACCTTTGAAATCAAAATTGAAATTAAAATACCAAGACCTAAATCAAGAAACACGGTATGTTATAAAGTTAAAATATCTACTCCATCTTTCACTACAGCCAAAGTATGTTCAAAATGCGCGGCCAAACCCTGGTCGCGGGTTTGATAAACAAAACCATCCAAACCGATTTCCACTTCGGGCCGGCCCATCACCACCATCGGCTCCACGGCAATAACCATGCCTTCTTTTAATAACGGCTCGTCGCCCTTTCGGCCAAAATTAGGCAGAAATGGATCTTCTTGCAAGTTTTTGCCGATGCCATGGCCGGTTAAGTCCCTAACCACCGAAAATTTATTATCTTCCACAAATTTTTTTATCTCGTAGGCCACATCGCCCCAATACACTCCCGGAGTTATCATTTGAATCGCTAAGTCCAAGGATTCTTTAGTTACGGCAATTAACTTTTGGGTTGTTTCGGAAATTTGGCCGACACCTATCGTAACCGCGCCGTCGGTGTGAAAGCCCTCGTAAAAAACTCCCAAATCAAGACCAACCACATCGCCCTCTTTTATAATCCGATCATCCGGCACGCCGTGCACAACTTCGTGATTCAAAGAAACGCATAAAGCCGCTGGATAGGCCTTGTTAGCCCCAGTTGGTTTATAACCCTTAAAAGACGGCCGGGCGTCAGAACCCAAAATTAACTTCTCGGCCAAATTATCCAGTTTTTTTAAATTGACGCCGGCGCGAACTTCGACCGCGACTTCACTTAAAACACGCGCCAGGATTTGGCCACCCCGGCGCATTATTTCTATTTCTTCTTTTGATTTTATAAAAATCATTGCGATGCTAATTTACGAATTCATGCGAATGATACTAATGTGATACTAATAAATTTGTGGTCTATTCGTTTCATTCGTACTCATTCGCATATTGGCATCGTGTTATATATCTAGCGCCTGCTTGATTCTATCAAAGACCTCCTCCACTGTGCCTAAACCGTTTATCTTAATCAACCGGCCGGATTTTTCAAAATAATCCAAGGCCGGCGTGGCTTCGGTGTTAAACCATTGTAAACGAGATCTGATAGATGTTTCGGTATCGTCGGCGCGAGCGCGTTTTAATAATCGCGTTACGGCTTCATCCTCGGTAATATCAACCAAGATAACTTTAATATCTTTCCGTCCGAGCCATTCCAAAACCATATCCATCTCTTCGGCCTCGTCTAACCGACGGGGCGAACCGTCAATTATTATATTTTCGTTATTATTCTTGAGATTATAAACCAAGGCCTTCTGCCATAAAAAAGCCGCCAGCCATTCTTCGGGCAAGCCGCCTGTATCCAAAACCTCTTTGACTTTTCTACCGGCAAAACTATCCACACTCTCTAACTCTCTAAACAAATCACCGGTGTAGACATACAAACACGGCTCCAGTTTTTCTTTAAGCAATTTGGCTTGCGTGCCTTTGCCGCTACCGGAACGGCCTAACAAAATTATGGTGCGAGGATTCATGTTTTTATTGTAGCAAATGATAATCAAATAAAAAACCGCCCCTTGACAATGCTCGGGGCGGGTACTGCGAAATTTTATTTGACTACCAATTTCCGGTAGCCAAAACGGATGAGGGTAAAAAGCGCCAACAACGCCAGCCCCCATTTTAGAACGACCTCGCCGACCATTCGCAACGGCCAGCCGACGCAGTACAACAACAACTGGTCGTTGATGGCTGGAGCGGCGCACAGGGTGACAACAGCGATCAAGATCGCAACCATCGCCCATTTTGGGATAACCATCTCTAGACCTCCTGGTGATATGTGATATATGAAAGAACCTGCTTTTTTAGCTTGGTTTCAGTATATATCAAAAAACAATGCTTGTCAACCCCGCTCTTGAGATTTCAAGGGCGGGGTCAACCCCAACCCCCCAAGCCAGGCTTAGGCAATCTAAGTCCGGTTTGCGTTAAAATCATTGCTCCAACACCATAAAAATGATTAAATCAAACCAAGAACATGATCTCTAAAGAATTTCAAAAACAACTTAAACTTTTAAATCCCCAACAAAGAGAAGCGGTGGAAACAATTGAGGGGCCGGTCATGGTCATGGCCGGGCCGGGCACGGGTAAAACGCAAATTCTAACTTTGCGTCTGGCCAACATTTTGGCTCGGACCGACACTAACCCAGAAAATATTCTGGCGCTGACTTTTACGGAATCCGCCGCCGCCAACATGCGACGGCGGCTAGCCGGCATCATCGGCGCGCCGGCTTACTATGTGAACATTCTTACCTTTCATAGTTTTTGCAACGAGATAATAAAAAACTATCCCGATAAATTCCCGGCTATAATCGGTTCCACTCCGGCCACTCCGGCCGACCAGATAACTATCATCAGAAAAATAATCGGCTCAACGGCGCTTAAATTATTAAAACCCATCGGCAGCAAGTTTTACTATGTTGGCCCGGCGCTTAAAGCGATAAAGGACCTAAAGAACGAGGGTTACAACCCAATTCATTTTATGGCGAAAGTTAAAAACCATAAAGAAAAAGAATTGGGGCTGGTGTACAAAAAATATCAACAAGAACTCCGGGCTCAAAAACTGTATGACTTTGACGATATGATTTTGGAAACCGTTATCGCCTTGAAGTCAAATAAAAAATTCTTGTTGGAACTCCAAGAAAAATACCAATATATTTTGGTAGATGAGCATCAAGACACCAACGGCGCTCAAAATAAAACATTGGAACTTTTGGCCAGTTACGACGATCAGCCCAACTTGTTTATTGTGGGCGACGAGAAACAAGCCATCTTCCGCTTTCAAGGCGCCTGCCTGGAAAACTTTTTGTATTTTAAAAATAAATATCCCCGAGTTAAACTGGTGGTTTTGGAACAAAACTATCGTTCCCGCCAAAAAATTCTGGATGCCGCCCACAGCGTTATAACAAATAATCTGGCTACACTCGCTTCAACTCCCCTAAAATCAAATCAAAAAACAACTGGTAATAAAATTAATATAATTTCTTTTGAAAACCCCGAGGCCGAATGTCTTTTTTTGTGCCAGAAAATAAAAGAAGAAAATAAAACCACGCCGGCGCCTGAAATTGCCGTGCTCTACCGAGAAAACAAAGAAGCCGAGGCGCTGGCCGATATTTTATCCAGAAACAAAATTCCTTTCGCCATAGAATCCGATGAAAATATTTTGGAAGATATTGAAATTAAAAAATTAAATGTATTGTTTAATGCGGTTTACAGCCCCAATAATACTGAATTGGCTTTCCCGGCGGCTCATCTGGACTTTCTGGAAATTGATCCTTTAGAAATTTATAAAAACCCTAACCATATTCCGCAAAATTTTTACCACAAATTAATTAACTGGAAAAAACTAAGTTATAACCAAAACTTCGCCCGGTTTTTTGAAACAGTGATCAAGGACTCGGGCTTTATCAAGCGCCTTCTAAAACAACCTGATTATCACCACCAAATAACCAAAATCAACGCTCTTTTTGGAGAAGTAAAAAAAATATCAAAAGGAAAAAATAATTTTGAACTAAAAGATTATTTGGAATATATTGAAACGCTGCAAGAGCACAACTTGCCCATAAAAATTAAAACAACGACGCCGGAAAATGCCGTGCGACTGATGACCGCCCACAAAGCCAAGGGTTTGGAATTTGACATTGTTTTTATAACTAATGCCTGCGACAAACACTGGGGCAATCGCCGCAATATTAATCACTTTAATTTGCCTGTAACTTTAGCTTATACCGATAAAGTGGAACGAAACGAAGATGAACGCCGACTATTTTATATGGCGCTGACTCGGGCCAAAAAAGATATTTTTATAACTTATAGCGCCCTGTCTGCCGAAGGCAGAGAACAAGTTCCCAGCCAGTTTATAAACGAAATCAAACCGGAATTTGTAACAACACCATCGGTAAAATCAGCGACTCCGCGCGAGGCCATGATCTGGTTGAAACAATCTCCGGCCCAACCGACCATTGACGAAAATAAACTGGTAAAAAATCTCTTCACTCTAAAAGGCCTCTCGCCGACTTCTTTGAATAATTATTTAAGATGCCCCTGGTCTTTTTTTTACAATAATCTTTTACAAATTCCTAAAACGCCGACCAATTCCCAAATGTACGGCACAGCCAAGCACAGGGCGTTGCAGAAATTCTTTGATGCCCACTTGGACATCAAATGTCCAAGTAAGAGTTTCTTGATAAAAGAGTTTAAAAACGGTCTGGAAAAACAGTTTGTTTCTAAAAAAGATCTGGAGCAACTTCATAAAAAAGGCCGAGAGGGTCTCTCCGCTTATTATGATTTTTATAAAAACAGTTGGAATTTTAACACCGTAACCGAATTTAAAATTTCCGGGGTTGATTTTAGTATTGGGAAAAATCAAACTATTCGCTTAACCGGCAAATTAGACAAGATTGAACTGGAAGCGAGCACCCCAGGCGCGCAGCCCCGTAGTGATCTGCGAAGCAGATCTACTACTGGGGTAATAGTCGTGGATTATAAAACCAGCCAAGCCAAAAGCCGTAATTGGATTTTGGGCCAAACCAAGGATTCCAACGGTGACTACTTCAGGCAGTTGGTTTTTTATAAACTGTTGTTGGACTCACTCCCCACCAAAAAATATCGTATGGCCGCTGGTATAATTGATTTCGTAGAGCCAAATCAAAAAGGCCGGTTCAAGAAAGAAACTTTTGAAATCAGTACCGCTGACCTATCAGACCTAAAAACCCTGATTACCCAAACCTCAAACGATATCTTAAATCTGAAATTCTGGAACAAGCGCTGCGACAACAAAGAATGTGAGTACTGCCAATTGCGAGAGTTTTTGCCGAAAGGGAAAGTTATATAGTAATATAAGCGCTAACATTAAAATAAATACTATTTATGTCGCAAAAATTTAAAATTGGGGTGGTGGGGCTGGGGATGGTGGGCGATACCCTGCGGCGGTGGTTTGAGGAAATTCAAAATTATAAACGCGGCAAGGAATTATTCTGCTACGACACCGACACCAAAAAGGGCTACGGCGACGACTACACCAAAGCCGATATTATTTTTGTGGCCGTGCCGACTCCGCCTAATCCCGATGGCTCTTGCAACACTTCTATTGTAAAGAGCGTGGCGGCTCAAATTCCCGACGGCAAGACCGTAGTGATTAAATCCACGGTGGAGCCGGGCACCGCCGAAGAACTCCAAAAAAAATATCCCAGAAAATATTTTATTTTTAATCCGGAATTTTTAACCGAGTCGCAGGCCTGGTCGGATTTTATTGATCCGGACCGGCAAATTGTGGGCCACACCGAAAAAAGCAAATCCTGGGCGAGCGAGGTGGTCGGCCTGCTGCCCGACGCTTTTTTTGTTTCCCCCGGCACCAAAAACAAAGATTGCTATGGCAAGGTGCGGATTAACGCCACCGAAGCCGAGATTGGCAAATACGCCGCCAATGTTTTTGGCTATATCAAAGTTGTTTTTGGCAATATTTTGGCCGATTTAGCCCACGCCACCACCCAAAAATTTAAAAACGAAGGCATTGAAGCCGTTGTAAATTACGATAACATTAAAGAAATGCTGGGGCACGACAAAAGAATCGGGCTGTCGTGGCTTAATGTTAACCATGGCAATTTTTGCGGCGCGGGCGGTTTTTGTTTTCCCAAAGACATGAATGCCTTTATTCATTTTACAAAAAAACTAATCAAGGCACTCCAGAAAAACAAAAAAACAGATCGAGGTTTGATTAAATCGCTTGAATCGGGATTGAAAGTTCTTACAGCTGTCCACGACTACAATGTTCAACTCTTAAAATGGCAGGGCTTGGGTCTGGAAGAAGTCAGTTATCATAATAACAAACTCCACAAAGAGCCAAAAAAAATCCGCGCGTAGAATATCTCTACTATAACTATATAGTATAGTAAATAATACTTTCATACTTTAAAGTATGAAAGTATTTTGATTTAGTGCTATAAAAGTTAATATTCTCTTAACTTTTGGATTTGATCGTGAACGCGGATTTTATCCAAGGCCTTAGCTTCTATTTGGCGGATCCGTTCGCGGGTCACGCCAAATTCTTTGCCCACTTCTTCCAAAGTATGAGTCGCGCCGTCTTCTAAACCAAATCTCATAGTTAGAATTTTTTGTTCGCGCGGAGCCAAATCCTTTAAAATTTTCTTGATTTGATCGGCTAGCAGTTGTTGAGCCGCCACCTGCGAAGGCAATAGTGTTTTTTCGTCTTCTATCAAATCTCCCAGAGTGCTGTCTTCGTCGCTGTCACCCACCGGCGATTCCAGTGAAACCGCCTCCTGCGTGATTTTTTGAATATGCCTAACTTTGACAACATCAATATCCATCTCCTGGGCGATTTCTTCGGCCAACGGTTCGCGCCCTAAATCCTGCAATAGCCGCCGTTTGACTTGGGTATATTTTGAAATTGTTTCCACCATATGAACCGGTATTCTAATGGTTCTGGCTTGATCGGCCAAAGCGCGGGTAACGGCCTGGCGAATCCACCAGGTGGCGTAAGTGGAAAACTTATAACCCTTGCGGTAATCGAATTTTTCCACGGCTTTGGTGAGCCCGATATTGCCCTCTTGGATTAAATCCAAAAGAGTTAAATGAGAACTCCGTCCCACATATTTTTTAGCGATAGAAACCACTAACCGCAAATTGGCTTGGGTTAATTTTTGGCGCGCTTCTTCTTCGCCTTTTTCTATTCTCTTGGCCAGTTCCACTTCTTCTTCGCCTCTTAACAACGCCACTCGACCGATCTCACGCAAGTACATCTGAACCGAATCATACATCGGCCCCGAGCCCATAAAGGCCTCTATTTTTCTTTGCCTGCCGCGGCCTTTGGGTTGTTCTGTTTCCTGTTTAGGCGCGTTCAATCGTTCTTGAGCCCCGACAACTTTTATGTTGACTGCCTCAAGATGGCGATACAAATGTTCCAAACCGGAAATATCTTCTTCTATATTCGGAAAGGCCTGGATTATTTCTGATTCGGTCACAAAGCCGCGACCCCGGCCGCGACGCACCAAATCCTGCGTCTTTTCTTCGGTGACAACGGTCTTTTTTGCTCTCGCAACCTGTTTTTTCTTATGTCTGGAACGACGCCGGCGCGAAACATACTTGGACGATTTTTTATTCGCCTTCTTTTTTAATTTTATTTTTTTTGATTTCGTTTTAGCCATTAAGTTTTTTAGACAATTCATTAAACTCAACTTTCAGCAATTCTAAATTAGCGCTATCACTTTCCATTTCGGCCTTGCTCATATCGGTCTGAATAATTTTAAGCCGCGATTGAATATATTGTTTGCGAAGATTAGCTAATATTTTTAAAAATTCCGACTGGGGTTCAACCACAAACTCATCCAAAAAATCCCCGGCCAGCATAGCCGAGTCGCTTATCTCTCCAACCCTAACTTCACCTCCATCCATAATAACCCGAACAGCCGCCATCATGCCAGGTTGGCTAAGAATGATTAAATCGTCCTCGGTTATTAATTTTTTAAGTTCGGGATAGCGCGACAACAACGCCACTAGATATTCTTCCTGCTTTATTCGCGCCGATTGTTCCGTCCCCGCCGTTTTTTTTGAAAAATTATCGCTGTTGGCCACACCAGTGCCTTCAACTCCATAAACCTGAACTGATTTTAATTCCGAAACCAAAATATTTTTTTCCACGCCTATTTTTAAAGATAACTCGCCCAGCCAATGATCTCTTTCCAGCGGCGAGGCCACGCTTTTTATAAACGGCAGCACCGCCAATGCCACCGCTTTTTTGGCTTCCAGTGTTCCTAATTTAAATTTTTCCAGCGATTTTTTAAGTATAAGACCAATATAGGGCGCCGGGCTGGCCACGGCCTCTTGCCACAACTTGGGATTTTCTTTAACCGCGTCGGCGGCGTCTTTGCCAAAAGGAGTAGCCACTGCCATCACGCTAAACCCCGAGGCCAGCGCCATTGCCACGCTTCTTTTTAAGGCCGCTTCGCCGGCCTCATCAGCGTCAAAAGCCAATAACAAATGGTCGGAGTATCTTTTTATTATTCTGAAGTGCTCCTGGCTAAAGGCCGTGCCGCACGGCGCCACGGCGTTGTTCACACCGGCCTGATGCGACATTACCACATCCAGATTGCCTTCCACCAAAACACAATTATTGCTCTGCCGAATCGCCAACTTGGCTTTATCCAAACCATACAAAGCCCGCGATTTGTCGTAGAGCAAAGTGTTGGGCGTGTTAATATATTTGCCGGCATCGGCGTGCACGGTCTTTGCTTTAATTTTATCAAAGAGCCGCCCAGAAAAACCAATCACCTGGCCGTTGCTGTCGCTAATAGGAAACATAACTCGGTGACGAAAGCGATCGTGGTAGTCCTTGCTATCTTCGGACTGAACAACTAACCCGCCATCCATCATTTCTGGGTCGGTGTAGCCCTCGCCGTTTAAAAAATCGCGGAGCGACTGCCAAGTGTCGGGCGCCCAACCAATTCCAAAATTCTTGACTGATTCTTGGCTAACGCCTCTATCAGTCAAATATCTAACCGCTGCTTGGCCGGTGTTGGAAATTAACTGGCGCTGAAAAAATCTCGCCGCCAACTCGCACACCTCGTAAATTCTTTTTCTTTTGGATTGGATCTGCGGATCCTGCCGGCTTAATTTGACTCCGGCTTTATCGGCCAAGAGCCGTAAAGTGTCGCCAAACTCCAGACCCTCCATTTTGCCGACAAAAGCAAACACATCCCCGCCCTGCGCGCAGCCGAAACAGTGCCACATCTGCCGCGCCGGCGTAACCATAAACGAGGGCGTTTTTTCGGAATGAAAAGGACACAGGCCCTTCCAATTAGAACCGGCCTTCTGTAACTTCAAATACCCTTGGATGACTTCCACCACATCCAAGCGGCTCTTTATTTCTTCTACGGGAGATAACACAATTAAGAATTCTAACTTAATGTGATTTTTAGCATACCAATAAATTCAAAAACCAACAAGCTGATTTTAACTACTTTAACTACTGATCTGACTTCTAATAATAAAACGATCGTTGTATTATTAGAAGTTTGATGAAACAAAAACGAAAAGAAAAAGTATAACAATTCTGCGATCGCAGAATTGTTATACTTTTATAACTTTGATCGGACTAACTGTCGGGGTAAGCCGGCACATTATCGATGTGGCTCTTCTGGTGTACACAATCTCGATATGTGCGACATATATAGTTTTTGAAGATGATAAGGTAGTTGAATGGTACAGATATATGAAATGCAGGAGAAGAGTATGACATAAAAACAACAACTCCAACTCCCTGTTGCCCCGGGGAGTTTTTTATTATTTTACTATTTAAATTAAACATTTCTTACTGCTCTTACTGCCAAAATATGCTATAGCATAAAAATACAGTAAGTAAGGACTACCGACACCCTGCCAGATAATCCTTTTATTATATTGACCTTTATTACGCAACCTGATAAACTAACGATAAATTAAATATGAAGTTATACGAACTGCATTTGATTTTAACCCCGAATCTTAGGGAAGAAGAGGTTAATAATGTTTCCGCCGAGGTAAGCGGGTTTTTGACGAGCCAGAATTTTAACATCAGTTCCACCAAAACCAAATTGAATGAACGCCTGCCTTATCCTATTAAACACCTGCGCCAAGCCCACAGTTTAAACATGGAAATAGCCCACGAAGCCGAGACCGTTTTTCCCGAAGATCTTGAAGTGAAACTAAGAAGAAATGAAAATATTTTAAGATACTTGGTTTTTTCCAAAACCGAACAAGACCTTAAGAAAATCAAACCCATGCCGGTGATGGATCAATTAAAAAGACAAGAGCGAAGGACCGCCCTTCTCCCCAAAGAAGAAGTTGTGGCGGCCGAACCCAAGAAAGAACTGGAACCGGCCGATGTGGAAAGGATTGATAAGAAGATAGAAGAGTTATTAAAGTAATCACGATGCCAATATACGAATTTATGCGAATGATACGAATATAAATTCAAATGATTTATTTGTAGATTCGCATGTTATTCGTTGATTAGCATTGCGTTATATGAATCTCAATAAAATCTTCGTGTTGGGCAATCTGACCCGCGATCCCGAAAGCCGCGCCTTGCCCTCCGGCCAGACCGTGGCCAATTTCGCGGTGGCCACCAACAGGGTCTGGAATGATAAGTCCGGCCAAAAACAACAAGATACTCAATTTCATAATGTGGTGGTTTTTGGCAAAATGGCCGACATCTGCGTTAAATATCTTAACAAAGGCAAGATGGTTTTGGTGGAAGGCCGAATCCAAACCCGTTCTTGGGACGCCACCGACGGCACCAAAAAATATCGCACCGAGATCGTGGCCGAAGGCATCCAACTCGGCCCGCGCGGCGGGCAATCTGCCCCGACTGACGAACCCAGAGAGCCCCGAGCCAACTTGACTTCGGCTCAAGAAAAAGTTAATAAGAAGGAGGATGATATTCCGATTATAGAGCAAGACACTGAGGAAATAGATGTTTCCGATATTCCCTTCTAAAAAATAAAGTAAAAATGGCCCCAGTAGTAGAAGCTCCGCTTCACTACGGGGCACATATTTTCAGCTATTCGCTGAAGCTCATAGGAAAATATGGCTAATTACAGATCACCCAATAGAACCAAGAAAAACGAAATCAAACAGTGCCTTTTTTGCACCAATGATATTGATGTTTTGGATTACAAAGATACCGGCCTGTTAAAAAACTTTTTAACTTACCAATTTAAAATCGCGCCAAGAAAAAGAACCGGCACTTGTTCCAAACACCAACGCAGCGTGTCCAACGCCATCAAGCGCGCCCGTATGGCGGCGCTGTTGCCCTTTACCCAGCATAGGAAAACATAAAAAATCCCGCACTTTTTTAAATACGGGATTGACCAGGCCGATTGCTTTTTAGCAATCGGCCTGTTGTTTTTCCGATTCCAAAATCATCCCTGAACTGCCGACAAAAATAACTCGCGGTATTCTCTGCTTTTGTCCTCCAAAAATACGGCCCGGGAAGGATGGCGGAGTTTGCGTAGGGCTTTCTCCTTTATCTGCCTCACTCGTTCTCGGGTAAGGCTAAACCTGCCGCCGATCTCTTCAAGAGTCAAAGGATGGTCATCCTCCAGACCAAAATACAACCGGAGAATCTCGGCCTCTCTGGTTTCAAGCGCTCCCAGGGCTCTGTCTAATCCCAGTTTAAGAACCATTAACCTATGCGACTCCTCCGGCGATGACTGGCGCGGATCCGAAAGGACTTCGTGGAAAGTGCGTTCATCGTCAACATTAGCATCTATGGAAACCTCGGTCTGACTGGCGGATAAGGTCGCGCGGATAAGTTTTAACGATTCATCCAATCCCTGGGCTATCTCCTCCTCTGTTGGGTTTCGCCCAATCCGATCTAATTCACCGTCATTAAACCGGTGTATATCCCTCATGAGATCGGTTTTATTGAAAGGTAGACGCACCGTTCTTTTTTCTTCGGACAGGGCCTGCAAAATTCTCTGCCTAATCCACCAGACCGCGTAGGAGATAAACTTAAAACCTTTGTCTCCGTCAAATCTTTCGGCCGCTGTTATAAGCCCTTCATTTCCCGCGGCTATCAAATCACCCAAGGGAACACCCGTGTTCCTATATTCTAAAGCTATACTGACGACGAAACGCAAATTGGCCTCAACCAACCTGTTGCGGGCGTTGATATTGCCCAGTTTGATGTGATGACCCAGTTCAGCTTCTTTTTCCAAAGAAAGCGGCGCGTTGTTTTTGATCTCATCCAGATACCGCTGGACATCGTTTTCCCCTAGATCCTTCCGGCGTTCAAACTTTATAGCTATATCCATTATAAAGACCTCCTTTTTGATATTACAACTGGATGTTTTTGGATTTATTAAAAGAACTAACCGTTAATAAAACAATACCACATTGAAAAATTTAGGTCAAAAAAGCCGAGGTGTTTTTAATTAGATGACCTCCAACTGCGCCGCCGCTTTTCTTATTTTAGAAGCGACATCAGCCAGTATCGTGGGGTTATCGCGCAAATAAACACAGGCGGCTTCGGCGCCTTGGCCCATTTTTTCTTCGCCATGTTGGAACCACGAACCCGCTTTGTTTAAAACGCCATAGCGAACGCCGGTATGCAATACATCCGCAAAACTGGCGATGCCTTGATTATACATAATATCAAACTCGGCCTGGCGGAACGGCGCCGCCACTTTATTTTTTACCACTTTAACCCGGGCCCGATTGCCCACAATTTGATCTTTATTTTTTAATTGGGCGACGCGGCGAATATCCAGACGCACCGAAGAAAAAAACTTAAGGGCGTTGCCGCCGGGCGTGGTTTCAGGATTGCCAAACATCACTCCCAATTTCATTCTGATTTGATTGGTAAAAATAACCGTGGTGCCGGATTTGGCCATCAGGTTGGTTATCTTGCGCATGGCTTTGGACATCAGCCGCGCCTGCAAACCCATCTGCATATCGCCCATCTCGCCCTCTATTTCGGCCTGCGGGGTTAAAGCCGCCACCGAATCCACCACAATCACATCCAAGCTGCCCGACCGCACCAGTGTCTCCACAATATCCAAGGCCTGCTCGCCATTGTCGGGCTGGGAAATTAAAAGGTGATCCACTTTAACGCCGATTTTTCTGGCGTATTCCGGATCCAACGCGTGCTCGGCGTCAATAAAAGCGCATAACCCACCCCTTTTTTGGGCTTCCGAGACAATATGCAAAGTTAAAGTTGTTTTGCCCGAACTTTCCGGCCCAAAGATTTCAACAACCCGGCCTTTGGGTATGCCGCCCACGCCTAACGCCACATCCAAAGAAATTGAACCAGTGGGAATAGCGTCCACATCCACCTTGGGGGCTTGTCCTAACAGCATAATAGAACCCTCGCCAAACTTTTCTTTTATTTCAGCCATGGTTTCCTGCAAAATTTTATTTTTCGGATCTAATTTTTCCTCCGGCGTTGTTTTTTTAGACATATGAATAAAATATAACACTAATACACTAATCAATCGCAAATGACGCTGATAAATTATTTCTTAATTCGCGTCATTAGTTTTCATTCGTGTATTGGTGTCAGAAATATAAGTTACTCTTCTTATAATTTTAGTTTCTTCACCAAATCGACTCACGGCTTTTATCTCCAAAACATTCACTCCGCTTAACAATTCTATTTCTTTCTTAAATGAGCCATTTTCCTCGGGATAAACCGGCTCATTATTTATGCTTAAGGCGTCTCCCAAAGAAACTTGGCCTGCAACCGTTAAATTTGAATCTGAAACCGTTATATCCTCTTTAGGAAAACTAATTTCCAAATTAGGTTTTTCCAAAATTACGCTGACCTGCCAAGACATGTAACTTACCACTGCCACCACACCCACCGCAACCATAATCTTCCACACCGGCAAGTCCTTTAAAAAATCGGCTCGGCGGACCAGCCCGGAAAAAAAATTATTATTGGTCGAACCGCCCACGGACTCGGATAACTCCGCCAATTCTATTTCGTAGCGCTGGCAAACCTCGCCTTCATCTAAACTGATAATCTGGGCGTATTTTTTCAAAAACCCTTTGGTATAGGCGGCCGACGGCAGATTAGCCCAATCACCGGCTTCTATTTTTTTTAAATGCTTGAGTTGAATTTTTGTTTTTAAAGCCAGTTCTGTAAGGCCGATCTTTAAAAATTTTCTTTTTTGAACCAGATATTCATTCAACGGCAAATTGTCTTTGGTATGGGCGATGGGCACGCTGGCAATTATCAATTTACAATTTACAATTTACAAATCAGGAATTTGAAAATTGAGTTATTGAAAATTGATTGATAATTGGAATTTGAAAATTATCTACAAGGACTCTTGATTTTTTTCTGTATTTTCTTTATCGGTACTGGCAATTCCTATCAACACCTCCCTCGGCTTCGCTCCTTCACCCGGCCCGATAATTCCCTGCGCTTCCAGAATATCCAAAATACGGGCGGCGCGGGCGTAGCCCACTCTTAAACGGCGTTGTAACAACGAGGCCGAGGCCTTGCCGGCTTGCATCACCACTTCTTGGGCCTGGGGCAATAATTCATCTTCATCAACACCATCTTCCACTTTTTCAAGATCCATAACTAAAGAAATATTTTTATCAGCCAAGGTTTTATCCAAGGACGCATTCTCTTCTTTTTGATCGGCATTTTCCACTTCGGCTTGGTTGGATTTTATAAAGCCCACCACTTTTTTAATTTCCTTATCGGAAACATAGGTGCCTTGAAGCCGTTTGGGCTTGGAGGACTCGGCTGAAACAAACAGCATATCGCCCGAGCCCAAAAGTTTTTCGGCACCGGCCGAATCCAGAATGGTGCGCGAATCAATCTGCGAAGCCACCGCGAAAGCCGCCCGACTGGTGATATTGGCCTTAATAAGACCGGTGATCACCTCCACCGACGGCCGTTGGGTGGCCAAGACCAAATGAATGCCCACCGCCCGGGCCATCTGCGCCAGACGCACCACCGCGCCTTCTATTTCGCGGCCGTAAGCCGCCATCAAATCAGCCAATTCATCCACCACAATAACAATGTAAGGCATAAGATCTTTATCTTTACTGGTGTTAACATGAACATTATAACTTTGAATATCGCGCACTCCGGCCTGCGATAATGTTTCATATCTTCTTTCCATTTCCGAAACCGCCCATCTTAAAGATGAAACAACTTTTTTGTGCTCAACAATAACCGGAGTTAACAAGTGCGGGATGCCGTTATAAAGCGTCAGTTCCACTCTTTTGGGATCAATCATAATAAATCTTAAAATTTCGGGTGAATGCTGATACAGTAAATTTATGATCATTGAATTTATAGCCACGCTTTTTCCCGAACCGGTGGCGCCCGCGATCAACAGGTGCGGCATTTTGGTGAGCGTGGTCCAAACCGGCCGGCCGGAAACATCCTTGCCTATGGCAATATTAAGAAAGGTTTTATGTTCTTCGGCGTCAAAACTTTGCAGCATGCCTTTCAACCGAACCACCATGGATTTATGATTGGGCACCTCAATGCCCACCAGCGACTTTCCGGGAATGGGCGCTTCTATTCTGATGGGATGGACCGCCAAGGCCAAGGAGAGATCATTATGCAAAGCGGTTATTTTGGAAAGTTTGACACCCACGGCCGGTTTTAAGGTAAATTGGGTTACCGCCGGGCCAATGTTAACTTCCGACATCTCCACCGGAATGTTAAAATTCTCCAATGTTTTTTGAATAATAATGGCGTTGGTTTTGATATCGCCGGTAACCGGCATCGCGCCGTCTTCTTCCAATAAATCCAGCGGCGGAAATTTATAGCCGGCGGCGGCGGGCAAGATATTCAAACCGAAAGGATTTTCCGAAGCCGATTTCTTTTTGGTTTCCGTCGTCATAATAGCTCCCACCGGACTATTTATTTTAACCGTTTCTTCGGCCGGCAAGGGCTTAATAGTTTTTGCCGGTTTGGCTTTGGCAATAACCATGGAAATCTTATTCACCAAACCCTTTTCCAGAACCAATTTTTTTTCGGGAACCATCTCGCCGGTTTCATCAGGAGTAAAAGTAAATTTTTCTCTGATTTGATCTTTCAACGGCACCCGGAAAATAACCAGCAAAGCCGAAAATACAAAGGCCGTAAAAAATATCAGCGCGCCCCAAAAACCAAAAAAATACACCCAAGGCCAGGCAAAATAATAACCCGCCTGGCCGCCAGCGCGGGTATTCGTAAGAATTTCAAAAAGCCCCAGCGCGCTTAACAAAAATAGTCCCGCGCCCACCACGGTTGAGCCCAGAATTTTTTTCTTTTCCGAGGTTAAAACAAAAAAGGCCGTGAAAAATAAAGTCAACGGCACAAAAAAACTGCCGGAACCAAAAAGATATTGCGAAACCTGGATAACCAGCGAAGAAAACGACCCCGACACGCCAAAATAAGAAATCGTCATTACTAGCGCCAACGCTAAAAGTATTACACCAGCCACGCCCCGTTTGACTCCATGTTCCAAATGAAACCAGCCGCTTTTCTTTGCTTTTTTGGAATAATTTTTCTTGCCGTTTTTCGGTTCCTGTTCTGATGCCATTTTTAAAAATTTAGACCTCTAAACAGGTTCATGATAGCACAAAATCCAATCTGGACTCAACAAACTGACCCTGTTAGAAATCCACCCTGCCTAAAGGCATGGCGCCAGCCGCCCCGAGGCGGCTTATTTATTATCGAGGCGAGGCCTCTATAGAATGCGCTGGACTCAACAAAACTATTAAGATAATTTTGTTCTTTTTATAGTAGTGAGCCGGTTCTTTATCCTTACAAAAGGGAGGCGGAATGATTGGCCAATTGCGTTACGGCATTATGGTTTCGTGGAAAAATTTCATCCAAGGCCATAGCGATGTATATGGGTTAGCCACCGTCGCCTTGGCGATATTTTCAATAACAACTTCTTTCAGGGTCAACTTCTTCATCGGAGTGATAACCCTGACGGCCTGGATATTTCTTGTACCGGGGATGCTCTACGGAATTGACCATAAGAAGCGTCACTTCCCCAACGAACCCCATCTGGATTAAAAATCTGTACCAAGCTATGTCTAGCACAAAATCCCCACCCGAAAGGAGGTGAGTATAATGATCGAATGGGTGCGTCAATGTACAATTGCCATCGCGTATTCGGTAGCGATCATCGCTCTCGCGGTGGCAATGGTGATAATTGTACTCTCCCAAAAGTTGGATGCTTACAACATATTCGTTGTAGTGGTATTCAGCTTGTCCTTGATTCTGTCGGTTTGTGCGCTCGTGCCCGAAATAAAAGACGCGCTGGACTTACGAAAAAAGCGCATCAACCCAAAATAGCGCGCTACAACCCCACCCGACAATGCCTAGACAAAGTTTGGGCCCACAAATCCCCGCCAAAAAACCGCCGGGGATTTTTTTAATTCTCTAAATGTTAAACACCGAGTGTTAGACACTCGGTGTTTAATAAATTTTTAAGGCACAAATTCGGGACCTTTGTCTTTGTGGGCTTTGATGAATTTTACAATGCGGGCTTCGTCAAAATAATCAAATTTATCCAACCGGCCCCAAGCGGCCACAGCAATTATAGAATCATTGGCCGCGCGCGGAGCCAATATTATTTTCCGACTGTATCGACCCGCCACTTCTTTTAATTTAGCAATGAGTTCGGGCGGCGCGTCGGGTTTGTAAGAAATCCAAATGCCGCCGTGTTCCAGATTGTGAATAACATTTTGATCAACTAGTTCCTTGTCATAAATCCCCCACTCCGCCGTTTGACCGTAATGCCAGCCCGAGACCGGCGGATTAGAAAGATAGAGTCCAGGGATGGGTTCACCCGGCTGAATATGCTCGGCCGGCTGAATGGTAACGGCCTCGCCGGGTTTATTGGCTTCGGAATTTTTTGCCCACCTATAAACGCCCCAGCCACCCCATGCTAAAATAACAACAACTCCAATCCAAACAAATATCTTCTTGGTCTTTTTATGCCTCTGACTAGATGCTAATTGCTGTTCTTCTTCCTGACGCCTTAACTCACGGCGCTCTTTTTTATCAAGTTCCTGATCTTGATATTGTTGCTGACTTTGTTCCTCCATTTTATTTTAATTTACTCTCTATAAGCGCTTTAAAAGATGCGAACGGCACAGCGCCTTTTACTAATTCCCCATTCACAAAAGTTGAAGGGGTGCTGTCCACACCCGCTGTTTTGGCGTAATCGGTATCGTCCTTGACGGCTTGGATATATTTGCCGCTATCCAAACAACCATCAAAATCGGTTTGATTTAAACCCAATTCACCGGCAAAACCCTTAAGTTTATCTCTGCTGAAAGCGCCTTCGTTTTCGCCGCTTTGGCGGTTAAAAAGAATATCATGATACTGCCAAAACTGGCCCTGGTCGTTGGCGCAACGGGCCGCTTCGGCCGCCTCAAACGATTCCGGCCCCAAAAAAGCGAAATCGCGCCAAACAAATTTAACTTTTCCGGTCTTGATGTATTGTTCGCGAATCAACACTTCGGTCTCCTTAAAAAATTTGCCGCAAAACGGACACTGATAATCGCCAAACTCCACTATTTCTACTTTGGCTTTCTCGTCGCCCAGAATCGGCAAATCGCCCAGCTCTACTTTGTCTAACTTTTTATTACCGACGCTGGCAGTGGTGTCAATTTTGGTTCCGGTTCTAAACCAAATTGAACCGGCTATTAACACCCCCGCCACTAAAATGGCGATTGGGATAGTTAAAGGGTTGCTTTTATTTTCAGCTGATGAATTATTGTTGTTTTCGTTTTCCATAATGCCGATATTCTAGCAGAATAAAAAATCCAAGGCAAATAAACATCAGCGCGACGAAGTAATCACAAAAACCTGCTTGAGATCGCGGAGCGTAAAAAATGGTCGAACGGAGGCCTGGCGGAAAGACGCGGCGCTGTTATCGGCAATTTTTGTTATTTCACCCACTAATAAATCCGCCGGAAAAATTCCATCCAAGCCCGAAGTGGCTAAAATCTCGCCGGGGCTTAACTGGGCGTCTTTCAAAACAAGATCCAAATTTAAAGCGCCGCTGGCTGATCCTGAAACAACTCCGCTTAATTTGCCGTCGGCCGCCGAAACCGTCACCCGGCTTTGAGCCGAAGTTATCAATAAAACACGACTTTCTTTTGAACTTACGGCTTTAATATGCCCCACGACTACCCGGCCAGGCAGAATAACCGCGTCATTGACATTGATGCCATCAGCCGAACCCTTATCTATTAAAAACGCCTCGCTGGCGTAAAACGGATCAAACGACACGATACGCGCCAAAATAATTTTAGAGTTGTTTTCTTTTTCTGAATTCAAGGCCCGGCGCAGAAAATCATTTTCTTGTTCCACCCCCAGCAATTTGAAGTACTCTCCCCTAAAAAAATCGCGTTGACTCTTTAAAAAAAGATTTTCTCTGATTATCTGGCGGATGCCCAAGATATTTTTAAAAACAAAGACCGATTCTTCCAGCGCGCCGGCGGTGAATTTAGTGATGGGAGACACCGTGAATTTATTGATCATATTAATACTAAAATCAAAAAAACCGGCCTTGTCGGAAAAGAACAAGACCAGCGTTAAAACAAAAATTGCCAGTGCCTGTTGCCATCTAACCATAAAATTATTCCCGGGGAGCGGTTAAATATTCGCGGGAAGCCAAAAGATCTTTGTATTTAGAAATATCTTCTAAAACAACACCCGTGCCGCGCGCCACGGCCGTTAAAGGATCATCGGCTATTTTAACGGCGATGCTGGTTTCCCTGTTTATAACTTCGTCTATGCCTCTTAATAAACTGCCGCCGCCCGCCAACACAATGCCCCGTTTCATAATATCGCCTAAAAGTTCCGGCGGGGTCTGTTCAACTATTTCGCGGATAACTTCCACCAATGTTTTAACCGATTTAGCAATCGCCTTTTTCACTTCTTTGGAACTTATCGTGATCTCTTTGGGCAAACCGGTTACCAAATCGCGGCCGCGCATAGTTGTTTCTATTTTTTCGCTAAGATCCACCGCGCTCGCCACCGCGATTTTAACATCCTCGGCGGTGCGGGCGCCGATCAACAGATTGTATTCTTCGCGAGCCATCTGAACAATATCGTCATTAAGTTTTTCGCCGGCCACTCTTAAGCTTCTAACCGCCACGATGCCGCCCAAAGAAATCACCGCCACTTCGGTGGTGCCGCCGCCAATATCAACCACCATATTGCCCAAGGCCTCCTGCACCGGCAGGCGCGCGCCCAAGGCCGCCGCCATGGGCTCGTCTATCAACATTACCTCCCGCGCGCCGGCGTTGCGCGCGGCTTCTTCCACCGCTCTTTTTTCCACCTCGGTTACACCCGAAGGAATGCCGATAACTACCCGCGGGCGCGGCATAATAAAAAATGATTCGCCTTGGATCTTTTGAAAAAAATAACGGAGCATCTGTTCGGTAATTTCAAAATCGGAAATAACTCCGTCCACCAACGGCTTAACGGCTATAATATGACTGGGTGTCCGACCCACCATTTTTTTGGCCTCGCGGCCGATAGCCAACACCTGCGAGGTTTTTTTATTAATCGCCACCAGCGACGGCTCATTAATAACAATACCCCGGCCCTGAACATAAACCAGGGTGTTAACCGTGCCTAAATCCACCCCGATATCTTTGGCAAAATGGCCGAATAATTTATTCAGAATCTGCATCGGATAATAATTTTTGAATATCTTTGATTTTTACCATTTCAACATTCTGACTATTTCTTTTTTTCACTTCAACGCTATTTTGTTCCAATGTCTTTTCGCTAACCACTACTCTTAACGGCAGCCCGATTAAATCGGCGTCGGCCAGTTTGACTCCGGCTGATTCGGCTCGATCATCCCATAAAATATCAACGCCGCTAGCCAAAACTTGGTTATAAATTTCTTCGGCTTTACTAATAACATTGCCGATGGAAACCAGATGAACCGAAAACGGCGCCACTGTCTGGGGCCAGATTAAACCCTTATCATCGTTGAATTTTTCGGCTAGCGTACCCACCAAACGGCTCACGCCGATGCCGTAACTGCCCAAAAACGCCGGTTTAGTTTGGCCTTCTTTATCTTTAAAGTTAACTTTCATTTTTTCTGAATAAACAGTGCCGAATCTAAAGATATTGCCGACTTCTATGGAACTTGATGCTTCAACCTGGCCGCCGCACTGCGGACACTTACCCCCGATTTTATCCGTAAAAATCTCTTTGTTCTGGGCCCAATCGCACTGGGCGCAAACATAAATAATATCTTCGCCGGCGAAACTGGGAACCTGAAACTCGTGGGTGCGCCCCGAAGTAAAGACCCCGCCGGAGGCCTCCACAACTTTGGTATCGCCCAGGCCGATCTTTTTATAGATTCTCAAGTAGGCCTCTTTGACTTCCCCATAAAATTTATCCAGATCTTCCTGGCTGGTGTGAATGCTATATAAATCTTTCATTAAAAATTCCCGGCCTCTAAGCAGGCCCGATTTAGCCCGAAATTCGTTTCTAAACTTGGTGGAAAAATGATATAACTTTACCGGCAAATTTTTGTAACTTAAGGAATGTTTGCGGACGATATCTAAAAATATTTCCTCGTGCGTGAACGATAAACCATACTCTTTGTCATCGGCGGTTTTAAACTGATACATTATTTCTTTCACGCCCGGATCGTTCCAACGGCCGGTTTCGTTCCAAACATCTTTGGGATGCAACAGCGGCATTAAAATTTCTTCCGAACCGATAGCGTTCATTTCGGTTCTGACAATATTTTCTATTTTTTGATAAACCCGCCAGCCCAAGGGCAAAAACGAATAAGAACCGGCCATAAGTTTATCCACAAACCCGCCCCGCAACAGCAGTTTAGCGTTGGTGGAAATCTCGTCCTTGGGATCATCCCGCAGAGTGTTTATAAACGATTGAGAATAGCGCATGGATTGAGAATATAAAATTTGATAATTGATTGATTTTAGCACCCCTAACTCCCATTGACAACAAAACCTTGACACCATTTGATTAATAATGCTAGCTTGAAATCGTTCCTTCCCAACCAAAAACCCAAAAAGAAAGGGGTAAAAAATGGCTTGCGATAAGATCCCTATTCAAACGGTGGTCAAAAACAAGAAAAGTGGCAGCATGGGAGTAGTGTGCCCCGATCTTGGTGGAATGCTTTCCTGCTGCACGGATGACGAGGTTCCAGTTGTTTACGAAGGGGTGTCAGCTTCTTGTGGCACGCTCTTTGGCCGACTCGAGGTTATCGGTCCGGAAAATGCCGTGGCCGACCTCGTGAAATGCGGGGCGGGACAGGGAGAAAACTGCTGTATTTTTCTTAGTGTGGGAGCAAACGGACCCAAATGCGAGCGGTTCGGAAACCTGCGCTGGGATCTGGTTTTCCGCAAGATGTTATCAAAAAGAGAACCGACAGAGCTATTTCCCAACTGCCAGTTGGGGTAGACCACCTCTGTTCCAATCTTACCTTGGGACAGAGGGGAAAACAAAGAATAACCAAACGCTCCGAGAAAAAACCTCGGAGCGTTTTTAATTTCCATATTCTTTTTTGCTCTTTTTCTTGATTACTTCCAGAACCAAAATTGATATTAATACTTGATAAAATATAAGATAAGGTAAGGTAAAATATCATCATGATATGATATAATAATATGATATAATAAAATAAAATCATACTTAATATTAAGCGATCGCTTATTTTTCTGTATAATATTTACAATTATAAATTCGCAGATTGAGAAGGAAACAAACTAGGAAGCGAATATAAACCATGCGTACTACAACTAAAAAGAAATTACTACTCCTTCTGGCTTCCGGCATCGGTCTAAGTTTGGCTCGCACTCCCAAACAATACTTTAGGATAATTAAAGAAACTCATCATGCCTATAAAGAAATTGATCGCCGTAAATTATTTCGGCTCATCAGTGAGTTCCGCCATGACAGATTAGTCAAATGTAAAGACAATCTCGATGCTACAACATCTATTGTTTTAACGGAGGACGGTCAGAAAAAAGCTCTGCGTTATAATATCGATGATATCAAGATAAAAATACCCTCAAGATGGGACAAAAAATGGCGCTTAGTAATATTTGACATCCCCGAAAAAAAGAAGCCGGCCCGCGAGGTTTTACGGAACAAATTAAAAGAGTTAGGTTTTCATCAACTTCAAAAAAGTTGCTTCATACACCCCTATGAGTGCGAAAACGAAATAAATTTCGTGGTTGAATTGTTTGAATTAAGACCTTATATTACCTTGATTGAATCTAAAAAAATAACCAACGAAGCGGCGCTAAAATTAAAATTCAAACTCTCCTAATTTAAGAAATAAAAATATTTCTCACCCAAATTAAACAATTAAACAAAATATATGTTACTTATAATTATGCTATCGCTTTTTAATTAGTAACATTACAAATTCAAAAATAAATAAAATAGAGTAAATAAAATTGCGCCATGGTGAAAATCAAGAATGTTTAACACGCAAAAATTTAGAACAGTTTAACTATATCTTTCCAAGTAATAAACAGCATCAGCCCCAGCAACAGCATAAAACCAAAGGTGTTGATGGACTGTTCAATTTTTTGGTTCAAGGGTGAGCCCTTTATTTTTTCTACCGCTAGTAGAATTAAGCGGCCGCCGTCCAGGGCCGGAAAAGGCAAAATATTGAGTATGGCTAAGTTCACTGAAAGCACCGCCGTGAGTTGAATCAAATAACTCCAACCCATCTGATAGGCCTGACCAGTCAAAGAAGCAATACCCACCGGCCCGGCAATCTCGCCCAAAATCCGACCCTCCAAAAACAGCGTCTTAAAAAAATAAAACAGACCCGAAACAATCGCGCCGATCAAACCAATAGTGTCTTTAGCGCCCTGCCACAAAGCCAAATACCAAGGGACGCTCACCAAACCAACTTTTATTAAAGACACCCCCAACGCGCCTTCACCAGCCGGCGGGTTTTTTCTAGGAATAATATCTAACCCAACAATCTCTTGACCTCTTTTTATGTTTAGTTTGATTTCCGTTCCGGCATTTTGAGAAACAAATTTTTGAAAATCGTCTATATTGATAAAGGTTTGAGTGATACCTGCCCAGGAAGCGCTTTGTATTTGATCGGCAGATGTTATGCCGGCTTTCTCGGCCGGAGAATCCTTAACTAC
>ERZ1292629.335-Hain-H43-01um-R1-335-length-49509-cov-7_pt2 | contig 35417 bp, 39 predicted proteins | sample MGYA00564399_ERZ1292629 | MGnify/ENA primary metagenome ERZ1292629 (study PRJEB36523, sample SAMEA6512636) | groundwater metagenome | collected 2019-01-08 | study: AquaDiva: Metagenomics assemblies of 32 groundwater samples
CCCCGTCAGTGTTTACAGTGTTGGCATACATGAATACCTGCAGACCCGCAATGAGGCCAGTGATGGTCGGAGCCATCGTGACAACATATGCATCCGAGGCCTGGGCGTCAACCGCATAGTTGAAGGCGCCGTTGACGACGACGTTTGCTCCACCGAGCTGAATTGTACCGACTTGAGCGCCAGCGTTGTCACCCATAGTGATGACGTTAGCAACGTTACCAGTGGCAAGGTTAACCGTCTGAATGGCGGCACCAGTACCAATAGCAATCGTTCGAGCGTCAGCTGTTGTACCTAGGTTCAAGCCACCGGTACCAGCGTGGATTGTCGTCGCGGCAGCTGTACCAGCTGTAGCGTTACCAATGATGATAACGTTAGCAACGTTTCCGGTGAACATGTTAACCGTCTGGATAGCAGCACCTGTACCAACGTTCCACGTGTTAGCAGCAGCACCTGTACCAATGGCGATCGTGCGAGCATCAGCCGTGGTGAACAAGTTACCTCCACCGGTACCAGCGTGGATCGTTGTAGAAGCAGCTCCGCCAGCTGTGGCGTTACCAATGATGATAACGTTAGCAGCGTTACCTGTGAACAAGTTAGCTGTCTGGATAGCTGCACCCGTACCAATATTCCAGGTCTGAGCAGCAGCACCTGTACCAATGGCGACTGTTCGCGCATCAGCTGTGGTAGCAAGGTTCAAGCCACCTGTACCAGCGTGGATTGTGGTTGTGCCAGCGACACCGGCTGTACCGTAACCCATAACGATGGTGTGAGCAGCGTTACCTGTGAACATGTTGACTGTTTGAACAGCGGCACCCGTACCAACGCTCCATGTGCGAGCGGCAGCAGAGTTACCGATTGTCAAAGCACCAGTACCAGCGTCAAGAGCCAGCGATGCCGCACCGTTGGTTGAACCAATGGTTACGACGTTAGCAGCCGCAGCTGTACCAATGTTGATTGTCGAGATACCACCAGTCGCAAGGGCACCAGCGATGTTGATTGTCTGAGCACCACCAGAGGCAGCACCAGCAACCGTACCGTTAGCAACGTTGATTACGCCAGCGGCAATAACGCCGCCACCGATCCATAAGCCACCGGTTGTCAAACCTTGACCAATCGACATGTTACCTGTCGTGGTATTTGGGAACAATTGGTTGGGAGCAGCAGTTGTTGAAGTTAAGCCACCGTTAATGATGGTTTGGCTTGTCGTAGCTGCAGCGTTACCAATTGTGAAGTTACCAGTTGTCAAAGCAGCACCAGATGCGATCGAACCGGTTGTTGTGCCGTTGAACAATGTGTTCGCGGCAGTCGTACCACCGTTGATAACTGTGATACCGCTTGTGGCGGCCGCGTTACCAACTGTGATGTTACCGGTTGTGTTACCAGCACCTAGGGTGATCGAGCCAGTTGTTACACCGGCGAAAATGGTGTTGGCAGCGGTTGTGCCACCGTTAAGAACGGCTGCACCTGTCTGCGTTGCGACACCCAAAGTGTAAGTACCAGTTGTTAGACCAGCACCAATGGTGATCGAACCAGTTGTTGTACCAGCGAAGATCGTGTTAGCGGCAGTTGTACCACCAGACAGAACGGTTGCGCCGGTCATAGCTGCGTTACCCAAGGTAAGAGTACCTGTGGTTAATGCGCCACCCATAGCAATTGTCGATGTGGTTGAACCACTGAAGATTGTGTTCGCTCCGCCAGTGACACCACCGTGGATGACGACGTTCCCGGTTTGGGTCGCAATACCAACAGTGATTGTACCGGTTGTTTGAGCGCCACCGATTGTCAGGTTACCAGTCGTTAGACCAGTTGCCATCCCAACAGCACCAGTGGTGATGTTGTTGTATAGAGCGCCAGTGCTTGTTACTGCTGAACCGCTTAGGGTGTTAGCTGTAACAGTTGTAGCATTCAAGGCAGCGAATGTTGGTGTGCCTGTGAAGGTGATTGTGTCAGCAGCAGCATCACCCAATGTGACATTACCAGCGAAGGTAGCGTCGTTTGTTACTGCTAATGTGCCAGAGATAGCTGTGTTACCAGTGGCGCCAAAGCTAACCACGGTTGTTCCAGCAGCGCTATTCAAGTTCAAGATGTTTGTGTTACCACCAGATGACAATTGAATGGCCAAAGGCACGATATTAGCGGTTGGCAAGATTGTCTGAGCGGTCGCGTTGTTTAACGCAACGGCCCCAGCTGCAGTTGGCAAAGCTGCCCAAGTAGCGACACCACCTGAAGTTGTCAGGTAGAAGCCATTGGTACCAGCTGTAAGATCTGCAACTGCGAGGGCGCCGTTGTTAAAGTTAACGCCACCAGCGACAGTTAAGCCACCAGACATGACGGTCGTTGAACCAGCATCAAGGAACAAGTTCCCTGTGGTGGAAGCAGCGATGTGAAGACTTCCGTCGTTCCACAAGCGAGCACCGTTATAGGCGTTTGCTGCGGTTCGGACTTCGAAGCTTCCTACAGCGTGTCCAGCTTGCTGGGCGAGCGCGGGAGCAGCACTCATTACGAACACAGACGCCATGGCAACTCCCATGATCAAGCCGAAGCTCTGTTTTATAAGATTAGATATGTTTTTTATTTTTTCCTCCTTTTGTATATTTATTATTCAAGTTGCCAGCTGTTGTCGACCAGTACAAACCAACAACCCAACTTTAGTCCATTATGTTCGGGATTCCATCTACTTGTCAAGACCCATCCTAACAGGTTCAGAATGTTGATGAAACGCTCCTAGGCAAGACTGAGCGCGTCAACGAAGCTCTCTCACCCGAGAGTCGGAATTCTTACCTCTCCAACGATTTTTTTTGAACTAATAACTAACGAGAAAATTTGATTTTTGGTCGAAAAATACTAATATTGGTGTCAGGGGCTGATTGGTGGCTGACGGTTGGTTTAGTCTCACCCCTAAGTAATAAGGAAAAAATATAATCTAGAAACATGGAGATAAGTAATGAATAATAAACTCTTCGGAACAGTTCTCGGCCTAATCGTTGTCGTCGCAGTGCTTTGGTGCGGTTACGCTTCCTGGCAAAGTTATCGGCCCAACACTTCGGGTCCACGGCAAGCTATTTTCTTGGGCGACGGCCAAACTTATTTTGGCTATGCCAGCAGTCTCAAGAATAAAACAGTAACGCTGGTCGACGTCTACTTCCTGCGACCGCAAGCGTCCGTTGCCAACACCCCAACCTCAACGGCAGTCGATACCACGAAAATTGATTTACTCAAACTCGGTTTGGGCGGCGCCGATGACCTCGTCGGCTCCCAGGACAAAATGGTTATTAACCGCGATGCTATTAAGTATATAGAGGATATGAAAGACGACTCTCAAGTCAACCAAAAAATCAAAGAATATCTCAACAAGAAATAAGGGCATTCTACCGAATTTGGTGACTTAGTGATTCCCAGGCAATTTGCCTGGGAATCACTTTTTGTTCAAAAACACAGCTCAACCTGTAACCACCCGGCAGGTGTACGGCGGTTACCCGTTAAATACCCGAGTGATTGTGGCGGTCGTTAATGGGCGATCGGTAGTATATATAAAGAGTTCCTGGACAGACTTTGGGCCCCGGACTTTGACCCGGATGCCAGCTGGAATATCGCTGACTTTGATACTTTTGCCAACGGGTGGCGACTTGACATGCTTAATGACGCCTAGAATGATTTTACTGACGCATTCGAGCTTGCCAGCTGATTCAATGACACTTTCAGCGACCTCGATTTTGCTGGTGTGAGATCCCGATATTTTCCTGCTGACAGCGTTTAGCATAATATATGCCCTAGTATGTCACAATCAGCTACTTCGAGAAACGAATATGAGAAAGGTGATAGAATTTACTCATGATGTTGACATGCGCTAACCTGCAACTTTCGGGAATTGTACGGTATCTTCCCCTAAGATCACGGATTGACAAGAAGGCTCTATGATATCAATTACCCTGTTGGTACTATTTATTCTTTCGGTATACGTTCTCTTTTGGCAGGCGTCACTACTGATTGCGACCATAGCCGGCTCGCCGATCGTTTATGCCAGCCCAAAGGCAATTCGCGACTGTTGGGAATTGGCCGGAGTCGGGCCAGGTCAAACGGTTATCGATCTGGGCTGTGGCAATGCTCGGTCGCTGATTTTGGCCTCGGCTGAATTCGGGGCCAAGGGTGTCGGCATTGATCGATCGTATTACGGCTACTCGCGATCGAAAATAAATGTTTGGCTTTACGGACAGTCGAAGAATATCAAGATTGTTCGGGGCGATTTTCGTCGAGTTGAGCGTCAGTTAGCAACCTCTGATGTGGTTTATCTCTATTTACTCAACGACACTCTCGCCCAAATCGAACCCTGGCTGTTCCAGCACATTGGAGCAAAAACCGTTGTTGTCTCGTTGGCCTTTTCTTTCCCCAATCACCAGCCGACTGAAACCTCCGAAACGATCAATCTGGGTAGAAAGACAAAAATTAGACTCTACCGGCTCGAGGTGTAGCAACTCGACTTAATTAACTATCAGAAATCCGACTATCTGAATCGTTACTCGAGTTTTGATAGGCAGTTGACCGCACGCCGTGAATCCTCTACGTTCGCTCTAGCTACGAAAACCATGGGGTGAGTAGGGCACTTTTCTAGGAGGAATAGATATGTCAACGAAACAGAAAGCATTTGTGTTGAGTGATGGGTGGGTTGATCCGCATGTCCATCTGGACAGAGCGAGAACCTACGAAGATGAATACTTTGCGCATGAAGGCGGGATGGCGGCGTTTGTCGACATACCTCTAAGGCGAAAACAAACCACAACGGGCGTCCTTCATCGAGGTCTGGCCTACGCTGAAGATAACCTCTTCAAGCGAATGCGCTCGGTGATTGACGACAAAATCACCGGCGGCGAGGCGGGGATGAACGCCATTGTCGACTGCTCTGTCGACATTGGGGACCGAGCTTTTCGGGTTGCCAAGGCACTGCAAGCGGAATACCTTCTCATAGGTTACGACCTTCAGGTCGGTGCCTACCCAATCTTTGGCTTCAAAGACTGGGGCTCGGATCGCTACCAATTGATTCGCGATCTAGCGCCTGAAGCAGACTTTCTGATGGGTCTACCGGAGCGCGATGACGATCATCCGATCGGTTTTGACGGCCATCTTCGGGTACTGCTCGATCTTGCTCTCGAGTTCAATATTCCTGTGCAGGTTCACGTCGATCAGACGAACACGCCTACGGAGAACGGAACCGAACGACTCATCGACGCAGTCAAATGGATCTACACTGCGGCAGGAGTTAAGAACCCACCAGAGGTTTGGGCGGTGCATGCGATCTCGCCGTCTGGGTACGATGGAGAGCGTTTCAAGCGGGATGTTGAAGGATTGCTCGAACACAAGATCGGGGTGATCGTCTGCCCACACGCAGCGTTGTCGATGCGGCAGATGCGAAACCACTTCGGGCCGACGCGCAACTCGATTGCGCGTGTACGCGAGCTACTGCTCGCTGGCGTCAAAGTTCGCATAGGGACGGATAATCTCAAGGACCTCTTTATGCCGTTGCCGGAAGACGTCTTGCTCCGTCGGGAATACGATGTCTTGGCTTCGGCACTACGCTTCTACAACCGAAGCGTTCTTGACAAGATCTTCGCCGGTCAAGAACTCAACGAGACAGACCGTCAGGCGATCCAGCGTTCAATCGACGGCGACTATGAGGCATTCGGCCTTATTTAGCTCTTCGGACTACTTGCCAACGTCTCGGCCGTTTACGGTCGAGGCGTCTCTTTTAATAATTTTTTGTGTATTTCTGCCACTAACTGTGGGCCTTTGAAGATTAAGCCAGTAATTAACTGAACTAAATCAGCGCCGGCGGCAAATTTGACTTGGGCATCCTCGACACTGAACACCCCGCCGCAGCCGATAATGGCGAAGCGAGCCCCGAATTTTGATCGAATTAGTTTAATTAGCTCGGTTGAGCGATCGCGCGTCGGCCGGCCGCTAAAATTGCCTGGACCGCATTTGGCCAGCTCCTCCTTATATAGAGAAGGGTGATGGCGGTCGCGCTGGAGATTGCCGATGACCAATCCAGAAATAAACGAAAACTTGCTAGCCGTTTCAGCAATGTCGATTAGTTCTTCGTCGGTGACGCTAATTGGACATTTGATAAAAACTGGTCGAGAGATATTGATTTTTTCTAGTCGCTCAAGCAGCTGGCTTAATGAGGCGGGGGTATAAAACGAAATGTGTTTTTGGACATTCGGACAGCTAATATTCAGCTCGTAATAGCGGCATTGGTGGGGGTGGCTTTCGGCGTAGGTAAAACAAGCAACAACGTCTTCAATCGCTCTCTTTTCGGTATCGATTTTCGGCGAGTTTGTCTGGCCGATACTTAATCCCACCGGCATTTCGGGCGGTAGATGTCGTAGCCGCGGCAGGGTTTTGACGATGCCGTCATTTTTGAACCCCTTATTTATAAGAAGCGACTGTGATTTGACCAACCGTCCTAACCATGGTCGGGGATTGCCCGAACAAGGCAAATTAGTAATCGTGCCGACGGTAGCAAAGCCAAACCCGAGCGCATCGAGGACCCAGGGTAATTTGGCTTGATAATCAAAACCGGCGGCCAGACCGATCGGTGAGGGAAACTCAATCCCAGCCACCACTTTCTTGAGGTTAAGATTTCTAGTACCGAACAAAGACCGAACAATTGACAGCACAAACTGGCGCTTAACAAGCATTTCTCCGAGAGCAGTTATCTTTTGATGGGCAATTTCTGGATCGTGTCTGAAAAGAATCGGTCGAACCAAAAATTTGTAAGCATTTGCAACCAAAGATGTAATTATTCGACCCATCGGTCTAATTCTACTCCCGAACCCTTGCCCTTTGTAGCCTTCTTGGCCCTCGTAGCTGGGCGGCGTAAGAGGGCGCTGGCCTTCCATAGTCCGCTAGGACGACGGTGGCTTTACCTCGAGCATTGTTGAGAGGTGGATATGTCGAGGTTGGGGGCAACTTGACACCGCGGTATCAAATACTACGATAATGTCATGAAGAAGATATTCTCAACTAAAGGACTGATAATCTTTTTCTCATTGCTACTTGTTATTCAGCTAGCCTGGAACGGATACCTATACACCCTGCCAAGTAATACCGAGCCGGCTAATTTCTGGTACAACTTTATGTACGGTTCGACATCGATCTTGATTGCCATTGTCGGGCTACTTAGTGTTTACTTGGGAAGTGAACGAAAGAGTGCTCTTTCGCAAGCGGTCGCCTTTCTCTCTTGGGGAGCACTCGCTAATGGGCTGGGATTATTCTACTGGGGCTATAATAATATTGTCGCCAATATTGAGATACCGTATCCTTCAGTTGGCGAATATCTCTTTTTAGCCTTCCCAATTTTAATGGGAATCGGTTTTTGGAGGCTTCTAAGACTCTATAAGCCACTAATTACTACGCGGCTGATTAGCGAAGCGATTGTTATCTTTTTGATTACTGCTGTGCCGATCTTCCGTTACTTCATTCAGCCCAATCTTGATCCTAGTAATTCCTTATTTAGTAATTTTGTAACAATCGCTATCCCCTGGGAAGATGCGTTCATCATCGCCTTAGTTTATTTGGCTGTTCGTTTGAGTGGCGGTAAATTCCATAAATACTTCTGGCTCTTCATTGTCTCCCTGCTCCTGCTAATCGCAGGTGATTTCACTTTCCAGACCCGTAATTTAATGGGTATCTACTGGAATGGTGACATCGCCGATCTGCTCTACACCATTAATATGTATGTATTCGCCCTAGCGCTTATCTACACAGTTGAAAGTAGCACCGAACATACTATGGCTTCGGTTGCTCCGACACAACCAACACCGCCAGTAATGCCCCAACCATTACCGCCGACACCAACGGTCTAGGTAGAAGTATAAAACTTAACCGAACAAACGTTGATAACTAAGAGTTGCACTCGCTTCTTTTAGTTCGGTAAATTGCCGCTGTTACTTGCCGAGAGCTTTGGCAGGCAAAGTGTTGATAAACAATGAGGCTAAATCGCCGTCGTAGAGCTTCTCGATTTTTGTTCGAGATGCGGTGATTAGCGTCAGAGCGGCACTGGCTCCAAAGAGTTTTTCGATCTCTTCAAATAAGCCAACGTAGAAATTTCGATAGGCGGTCACAACTTCAGCTAAAGATAACTCGGCCATCTTTTTGTGAACTTCAGTGAAGGTAACACCATCGTCCTCGACAACAATCAGGCTAAGTGGCGTGTTACCAGCATACAGCTTAACCAGGGCCGAGAGCTGGGCATGACCCAAGCTAGACAGTAAAAAATTAAGCATTTCGACGATGCCAATTATTAATAAATAGTCGGCCTGTTCGTTATCGGGCAGGAAAACTAGTCGGAACAGCTCGTTCATCTGCGGAAGTTCGGCCCGTTCTTTAATCTTGGTTCGAATCTGCTCTTTAGTCAGTGGTCGTTTGGTAACTGGCGGTTGGTGCTCGATTACGAATCGTTCTAGATCAAAATAGTAGGGTATCAAGGCTGTATCACGATCTTTCTCGGGGACTTCTTGAGCTTTCACATAATGCTCAAGCTGATGGCTAAATTTTGAGCGGTCAACGATCTCTTCCTCGATGGCAAAAATCGCCTTGTTTATTTCCGCTAGTCCCGGATAACGAAAACGTTTCTGGATTACCCGGTTGGCCCACCACAGACTAACTTTAGAGAAAAGAGACATTGGCTAAATTGTACACCCTCTTGATACCCTCGCACGAAGCGCTTGAAAAGGAGTTATTTACAGTAGTCGCTCTCTTTGCCGGTTTCTCCGTCTGTTCCAGGTAGGGCCCGAAGAACGGTCGCGTCCGTTGTCGGTAACCAGTCGAGCCAGCAAACGGCGTAAATCGCCTGATCACCGTCCTCTTGGTGCGCCGTAACCCAGGCAGAATCCTTTGACGACTCATTTTTTTGTCTGGTGTCGTAAAGCCCAAAGTCAAAGCCAACATTTGGTCGGTTGATATCGTCGGGACTTTTTTCAAACCCAACAGCCGTGGCCACAATTTCCCCGGCGGTGACGGAAACTTTTCCCTTAATTTCAGTCGTGCGAGAATCGTCGATTTTGGCTTCGGGCAGTTTGTCGGCAATCGCTTGAAGTTTGGCCGACAATATCTTCAAATGATCGAAGCGATACTTTAGCCCACAACTATGCTCAAAACTGAACATATATTGAATCTCACCTTGTTCGATATAGCGACTGCCATCAATGACTTTAGCATCCAGTGGCGCCGTTACCTCAACCAAGTTAGTAGTGGCGTTGTCCAACCGAAAACCGCCGTGGGGCTTGTAATCACCACCACGAATTTGGCCGGGGTAAAGTACGGAGGTCACGAGCGACACATCGACGGGCGTGAGGAGCGCCGGGCATTGACTGCTCGGTGTTGTGGGAGAATTATTGTCGGAAATGCTATTAGTGTTGTCGCCCCTATCACCAAGAGTAAAAAACATAACGGCTCCGAAAACGATCAGTAAGGGTAAGGCGACAAACAGAAATATTTTTCTCGTTCCGCTCATTAATTTATGATGACGAGCCGAAATGAAAATGTCGAGCTACTTAAAAAACGGTAAGATAGGAATATGTGGCAATCATGGAAGATTTGGATCGGAGTACTGGCTCTGTTGCTCGTCTTAGTCGCTGGAGCCGGGTTTATTTTTCTAGGTGGTGGCACCAAGGACAAGGATGGCAACTCGTCCTCTGGTGGCTCTTCTAGTACCGATAGTACCGACAGTCTGGTTATCGACCTGTCGAACTATGACGACGGCAGATTGATCGAACTCAAAACTGGTCAAACGCTCGTTCTAACCGCCCAACAGAAAACCTGGGTTTTAGACTTGAACGATTACGACCAGACGATCCTGAAAGAAGTCGGCAACACGGACCAATACCAATTAGAACGCCAGCTTCGGGCCCTCAAAAGCGGTCAAACCGACCTGAAAGTGATGCTGACCGCCACGTGTGCGATTCCTAGCGACGATTCCCCACGCTGCCTGGTTGCTAGCCAACAGCTAACACTCAAGATTATCACTAGATGAAGGGTCGGTGGGTAATTGCGGCTGTCGTTGCATCGGCAGTACTCGTCATTGGGGTAACGCTCTATTTTGTTTGGCGATCGGGCACAAAAGTTTCTAGCGAAACCGAAACCCCCGCCGCTAAAAGCAGTAACACTACGAATACTCAAAATCAGCCGCCCGCTAAAGTAGCAGAGCCCGATAGTGCCTCGACACTAGAGAGCCCCCAGAAAGTAGCCACTGCCGACGGCAAGCAGTATTTCTACTACGGAGCACCAGAGGGTCAGAATAATGCTTCACCCAAGAGAATTATTATTTCTCTGCCTGGACACGAGACTACGGCCGAGTCTGACTATGCTGCCTGGAAGTCGCACCTCACAGGCGGAAGCTACGCCCTGGCTTCCTTGAACTGGTGGGACGGTGGTGAAGGTGCGAAAGCGAAATACTACTCCCCTTCTGAAGTTGTAGCGCAGACGAGACAATTTCTAACCGCCCAAGGCTATCTGACCAGCGATCTAATTATTCTTGAGGGTTTCTCGCGCGGTAGCGCCAATTCTTACGCGGTTATTGCTAACGATCGAGGTAGCGGAGCGGTTTTTGATGCGGCTATTTCAGCCTCTGGCAGATACCAGTCGGATTTCCGGTGGTATGAAGATAAGCCGAACGGTACTATTTCGCCGACAATATTTAAGAATGTGGTTTGGGTTTTGGCTTGTGGCGGGAAGGATCCTAGTCCCGAACAGGGCGGTTGCCAGGGGATGGAAGAAACTAAAACCTTCCTAGTCGCTCATGGTGCTAATGTCTTAGCAATTTTAGAAGATCCGAACGAGGGCCACGGAGCATTTCATTTGAGTAGTCTGGACCTACCCGAACAAGCCCTGGCTTTGATCGCCAAAGCTCTGGGAATCTAAAGAGCTTACACTGTCCCCGAAACTGGAAATGTTGAGTGCGCAACCGTGCCAAGCACTAGTTGAACAATAAGTGGTAAGGTGGGTTTCTAACGAACATGATTAAAAGAAATTTTCATTTCATTGCGGTCAGCATAATTATCACGTTAGCCATCTCAGGTTGGGCGAGCCAACCGCTATCAGTGCGAGCGGCCCGATCGATTGTTTTTCCAATTGCTGGATCAGCCAGTTTTAGCAACGATTTCAATGCCCCGCGTCCGGATGGTATCCACGGTGCCACCGATATTTTTGCCCCGAAAATGCGACCGTTGTTATCGGCTATCGATGGGGTGGTCACTTTTGTTGCCTATCCACAGGCCTCCTGGGGGTACAGCCTGAATATCCGCGACGACGAGGGCTATAGTTACCGCTACCTCCATATTAACAACGATACTCCGGGCACCGACGACGGTAACGGCGGACCGATGAACGCCTACGCGGTCGATATGAAATCGGGCAATCGAGTCTTCCGCGGTCAACTCATTGGCTGGGTGGGCGATTCTGGCAACGCCGAGACTACCTCTCCGCACCTCCATTTTGAGATTTATAACCCCAGTGGGGAGCGCGAAAATCCCTACGATTCCTTGGTCGACGCGGAGCGGCGTCAGGCGCCGATTGCTCACTACCCGCAGTTGCCGAACGAAATTTTACCGTACGGTCCGACCTATACCGGTGGCATTAATATCGCTCGCGGTAATTTTGATGCCGATGACGAATCCGAAACAGTGACGGGTGCTGGTTTTGGCGGCGCGCCGCATGTTCGGCTCTACGACGATAACGATGCCGCGTTTGGTACTGGTTTCTACGCTTACAACCCTGGTTTTAATGGTGGCGTTGATGTCGCTACCGGTGATGTTGACGGTGATGGCATTGATGAAATCATCACCGCTGCTGGTCCTGGTGGCGGGCCCCACATCCGAATTCTGCGGCACGACGGTTCGGAGATCAGCGGTTTTTACGCCTATTCCTCGCTTTTTAGCGGTGGCGTCCGGGTCGCGGCCGGCGACGTTGATAACGACGGTACCGACGAAATTATTACAGGTGTGATGTCCGGTGGTGGCCCCCATGTCCGAGTTTTTGAACCTGACGGCACCGAAGTCAGCGGTTTTTACGGCTTCGCCCCAAACTTTACTGGCGGCGTTGACATTGCCAGCGCCGATGTCGCCGGGACCGGCTCAGAGGAAATAATTGTTGCGGCCGGTCCCGGCGGTAGTCCTCACATTCGGGTCTTCGCAGTCGACGGTACAGAGCTCACCAGCTTTCACGCTTACGCTCCTGATTTTAGCGGCGGCGTCAGGGTCAGCGCTGGCAACGTCCGAACTAGTTCGGCCAAAGCGGAGATAGTGACCGTGCCAGCATCTGGTGGCAGCTCGCACCAACGGATGTTTAGCGGCACCGGTTCCTTGATCGATGAGACGACGTTTCTGGAGCAGTGGTGGGTTGGCTACTTTGATGTGGCGGCTGGATACGATGAAACCCGGGCCGCCGCTGGTACTAATCGCCGCGCCACCGTCCGCCACGGCGTCAATTAAGCCGCTTAGAACCCGGAAAGTCGAGTATTAGGTCTATCCCACTACTTTTTAGAGTGTTTGTTGAGCGCCCATTTTTGCGTTGGGCTTAACTCTTTATCAGTTCGGTGTGTGCAGCCAAGCCAGCAGCACGGGCGACGTCTCCCTTCCTTAAGTTCTGAGCCTACCCGTTCAATATGCTCCCGTCGTGTCTCGGGTCTTTTCACAAACTCAACCCAACAAATCCACTCGTTGCGTGCCAGTGGCGTAATTGCTTCCCACTTGGTGAGTGCCACTTTGTCAGCTGCCAGGGCTTTTTTTAAATCGGCTGGCAGTTTATGCACTACCCCGTCAGAAATTTCTTTTTTAGTCATATTACAGTCCAATCGTACTCCCGAACCCTTGCCCTTTGTAGCCTTCTTGGCCCTCGTAGCTTTAGTGAAGAGGGCGGCGTAAGAGGGTGTTGGCCTTCCATAGTCCGCTAGGACGACGGAGGCTCGAAATATCGAGTGCCGAGAAATTACTCAAATCTGATTGAAATCCTGATCGAGTCGGCATGTTCGGGCAAGCCGGAAGGGTTGTCTTTTTCAAGCAAAATTGTGCCGGTTTTGGTCGGGGATTTGGTGAAAGTGACTTTAGAAATGAAGGGGACAAACTCACTGGTCATCCAGTCTCCGCCAGCTAGCGGATTGGCTTCGGCGAGGCCTCGGCCGAGGACTTTGCCGGTTTCGTCTAAGATTGTGATCGGAAAACTAGCTTCGAAGTACCATACCCCCCGAGCTTTACCGGTGATTGTGACCGGGCTGGCAATGAGATCGCCAGCTTTTGGCGAATCAACTTGGATCAAATCGGCCTTGGCTGATTCCTCCGCTTCTTCTTTATCTTCGACTGGCGGGTTGGAATCTTGAGTTAAGATCGGTGAAGTGGATTCCGAGGCCTTGTCGACTAACAAAAATTTGCCCAAAATCAAAACCGCTAGGACTGCGACGATAATTAGTAATACTTTCATTCTCTGAATTGTACTCCCGAACCTGGAAATGTCGAGCTAGAATGGTGGAGGATGTTAGAACTGCTTGTAAATAAATATATAAATTCTACGGTCTCTTTATGAACAAACCGGTTGTGCAAGAAGATGGTTTAGGGTGTGGAGTGGCTTGTGTCGCCTTTATATTATCAACCAGTTACAAAGAAGCCCTAGAGTTGTTCGATAAAGAGAAGGTTAAGTCAAGAACATATTGCGTTGATATCCAACGAGCCTTAGAAAAAGGCGGAAAGAAGTATTTTTACAGAAAATTGATGTCTAAGTCAGGAAATATCTACGAGCAGGGCGCAATCATTTTCATAAAAAGAAGCCAAAAATATCCATTTGGCCATTTTTTAGCAAGAGGCAACGGAAGATGGGTGGATCCTTGGATTAATCTTGCCGCTGGCAGCAACATTAAAAACGCTCAAGCTGGTTTCAGGAAAAGACTACCCGGTAAACCCACCTACGGGATATTTCCAACTAGAACAAAAACAAGTAAGACCCAAGCTTTGATAGTTCGACCTCTGCGCTCTAGTACCAAAACCGAGCCTGTGAAAGGTGATGCTCCGAATCGTGGAGGATGTCAGAACTGAGCGTATAATTTCAATATGAGATTCAGAAACATAGTGAGTGACGGAACTCCTAAGGGAATGATGATTGGGGCTATCCATATAGTTTTGATAATTGCTGCGTATGCTTCTCCTTTCTGGCTGGATTGGAAGATTATATTAGCTGGAGCGATTCTTCTCTCGTTACAATTCTTGATTCTGGGTGGGTGTCTTCTCAATACGCCTCAATATGGGGAAGAGTTTTATGAAAACGGTAATGGTTTATACGAAAGACTTTTTACCTCACTTGGTATAAAGTACGATCAACGCCGTCTTAAATTTATTCTCGACTGGGTAATGCCGAGTACCATTTTAGTTATTGCTCTAATATGGCAATTAGTTCTGGGCTTTAGCCCACTTATTAAGTTCTAACAGGTTCAGCTCGCTATTCCGGTCTAGAACCTTCCAGGGGTTCGATTATAGGGTAAACGAGACATTTGAGACACTATAAAAAAGAAAGTCTCAGAATTTAGAGCTCAAATACCACGCTGTTAATCCAACCGTACTCCACCAGCCGGTGAAAGAGATAAGAAAACTAAGGATAATTTGTTGCTGCATCGCTTTAGGCAAGAGCTCCGCTGATCGGCCTTCTTTTTCTTGTTGGATGAGACGCGGACTGATGGAGAAGCTTAAGAAGCAACCGTTCAGGATCAGTACGGCTAAGATTGCGACCTGCCAACCGAAAAAACTGGAGAAACCGGCCGAAGCGTAGAACAGCCCGCCGCCGATTAGCGTTAACGTCAGTCCAAGCCAAATTAACGGCTTAGTAACTTTGTGGGTGCGGATTGTGGATTCGGTCCAATAGCTGGACTTTCTCCCCAGAAATCCGAGTAGATCAATTACCGTTACGGCACCTAAGCCAACGATTAGTCCGGCTAATAATAAGAAAAGTCCAACAAATTGCTGATCCGGCATTACCTACATTGGCCGCAGCGTCCCGGCAAAAATCTGCCAGGCCAGCAAGGATTTGGCGATTAAACTCAGTAGAATATACATCCTTTCCCCGAACAGATAGTCTTTCCAGGGCCCTACCCGTTTGTATTGAAGCCACATATTAACGGCAAAGATCATAAAGAAGGTGAAGATCGAGGCGTAAATCCAATAGACAAACGTGGGGATGGCGCTGTTAGGTTCTGAAGCAGCACCAAGGAAGTAAATCAGAATTGCTAACCAGGGCAAGATGCCGGCCAGCGAGCCAACCCAGAACGACGTCCAATCGACTTGCTGGCTGTCGTGGTTCTGCCGTTCCATCACCAAGCCACACAGATTCATGACGGCGGTAAGGCCAAACATCAGCAGCAATGTCGAAGCATCGTAAATGCCGGATAGCGCTCCGATCAGCACGATCATCAGCGATGCTGACAGGGAATATTCCACCCACCGGGCTTTGTTAATGTGTTTGGTCAAATTTCGGGCGTAGGTTTGGTAATAGCCGGTACCGATCACCAAGTGAAACAGGGCCGAGAGAAAGAAGAAAGCCGCCACCCAATAGCTGAACCGCAGATCAAACACTTCTTTGGTCGCGATATTTAATGTTCGGGTAAGGGCATCGAACTTTAAGAAGTTAGTGGTCACTGGAACCGAAAAACCGTTACTGAGCCAAACAACGGCGATACCCTGGGCTAAATGCAAGAAGCCCATCAAGATATTGTACGTTTTAAGACGCCGAAATCTCGGCTCTTTTTCCGGCTCGTTGGTTTTTTCTGATTTGATCTCAGTGTTTATTGTTACAGTTGTGTCCATTGCCCCCTTAATGTCTTCAGCATACGACTCATTTATTAAATGTCCATTTAATGGTCTTTGGGTATGCTAAGAATATGAAAAGAATTCTCGTTCACGATTCGCTGCAAAAAGATTACTCTTACCAGCTCACCAAGCCGGTTGGTAAGCATTTTGCCCCCGATTTTAAGCCCGAACTGACGCCGAAAGAGATGTTGGAGCTAGGGGTATTTGGTGGTTTGTACTTGGCCGACTGCCAAAAAGAATTTCCCCAAGCCTGGTTCAAGGGGGCAAGGTTAACGGTTGGTGATGTAACGGTTGAAGCTAATCATGATCCGAGTAAGAATTTCTTTGGCCTTAACGCTTCGCAGTCGTTAGCCGTTTGGCGAAAGAGAGGTTGGCTTCGTCCCCAAGACCCGCGCGGGTGGTTTCAGTGGTACTGTCGCTACTATGTCGGAAGAAGAACCGACGACGACGAGCGTCAAATTAAACGTTGGAAGGCCATTCAGCGTCACGTCGCGGCGGTTAAGAAAAACTGCAAAAAAGGCGATCTGACCTGCCGCCCCAGACAGCGCCAATCGCTACTCCACTGGGCTATTGACGCTCGAAAACTATAGTGATGTACTAAGGTTACAAATAAGTAACAGCCAATTTCATTGGCCAGGGGGGAAACTATGAAAAACATTGTCGAAACAGCAATCGAAGCCGGTAAATTCAGTACATTAGTTAAGGCTGTCCAAGGGGCGGGATTGGCCGATACGTTAGCCGGTGAAGGTCCGTTTACGGTTTTCGCGCCAACTGATGAGGCGTTTGCTAAGATTCCAGACGAAACGATGAAAGCGGTACTGGCCGATACCGACAAGTTGACATCAATTCTGAAATTCCACGTCGTCAGTGGCAAGGTAATGGCTGAAGAAGTAGTCAAGATGTCGACCGCTAAAACTCTTCAGGGCGGCGAGCTAACCATCAAAACCGAGAACGGCGTCATGGTTGGTAACGATGCCACTATGGCCACCGTGGTCACGCCAGATGTTGAATGCACCAACGGGGTTATCCACATTATCGACACCGTCTTAATGCCCTCTTAATAAAAAGATAATTAGTAAAAGGAAGTAATAATGAGAATGAATGGTTTAGATTGGCTAGCGGGAATATTAGTGATTGTTGGCGCCTTGAACTGGGGCTTAGTTGGACTCTTCAACTACAATCTGGTTGACGGCATCTTCGGCGTTGAATCAGTCTTGGCCCGGATCGTGTACACCTTAGTCGGGGTAGCCGGAATTTGGATGATTTTCACGCTTAGCAGAAAGAGCAGCGTCTAACTATTAGCAAGAACAAGAAAAAGGAGGCTGTGGCCTCCTTTTTCTTGTTCAACACAAGCGTACGGTTTTGTCAGGTGTTTCAAAGCAGCGTTCTGGTTTATGAACCATATTTGACTTTACAGCCCTTCCCGAGATAGTAAGAGATTATGGACTACAAAAAATGCTCTAGTGCAAAGGAACTATGTTTAAAAAAACCGGTGTCTATCGCTGTTCCCAGTGCAATTACGAAGCCAACACACATGCAGAAATTGACCAGGAATTTCTTTTCAAAGCTCCGAATCGTACAGGACGTTAGAACTGCAATTAGTCAATGTAGTCGCTAAAGAGGTTTAGCTCTCCTGGGGTTGGGCGTTATCCACGGTGTCCATATATAGAGAGTACTTAAAGAAGCACATAACTTCTGGGTCGTCTTCAAGGACTTGGTCAAACTTTCCATTTCGTGCCAGGCGACTTAATGACTCGCTAACCTGCCAGACCCGCATTCTTACTTGGGCGGGCGATAGGCCGTGTCTTTCGGCAACCTCGGCATTTGTTTTGATTTCTCCATCTTCGATGCCGTATCGCTCTACCCACAGATCCATGTTTTCGTGATTCAGTTTCTTATTGTTTACCCTTACGGCTTTAAGCGTTGCCTGTATTGAATCACGGTGGTAGTCGAGCATCTCTTCAAATAGCGCATTCTCGAGTTGTTGCTCTTCGGTTGGCGACTCGGATTTCATCGGAGGGTCGCCTCCGTTCAGACTGGCAATTTGCCTAAAAGATTCGACCATCTTGGTAATGTCGAGAGCGCTCTTGAAACGGCCGCCACCATTTTGGTTGTTAGTAACGGCACTCTCCAGATATGCCTCGATCTCGCTTTGTTCAGGCTTGCGCCCAAGCGTACCAGTCTGATCGAATACTGCTCTGTCGTAGAGTTGGCACGCAGAGACTAGAACTTTTTCCTGGATATGATCAGATTTTGAGGTTTCATTCAGACTCGCATCCCAAAGAGCGTAGTAGATATGAGCTTCAATAACCTTATCCAATCTCTCTTCAAAATCTGGGCTAACAGCTATCTTTCCCAGCTTCTTTGTGAATGCTTCTCGCGCGTGGTCACTAACAAACCGTTCTTCTAGTCGGCAAAAGTCGTGCAGGGCAATGTAGCCACTGGCCTCTAGAAACTTGTATGTTAGCTCGTTTGACTTAAGATAATGTCCTAATTTTGACTCCAGGTGGTCGTAGGCGTGCTGGATCAATTCATACTTATCCTCCAGGAGCTCTTGTGCGGCCGCTTCATCACCTTCCCGGATGCGATCTATAAGTTCTCTACTGTCAGATTCTCGCTGTTCCTCCTCTTTTCTGGAGTCATTAACGTCCGAACCAATTGTCTCTGGTACCTCAAACTCCTCTGCGCCTTCGGGAGTGGGTTTACCTAATTCGTCCATAACTAATATATATACGTAGTTCGAACTCTACGAAAGGGTTGCCTAGTCCGAGCCTGTAAAAAGTTTTGCTCCGAATTGTGGAGGATGCTAGAGTTCGTTATCGAGAGGGCTTGCGTAATAGTTGCCAGCTACTCAGCGATAAAGCCGTCTTTTTGTCGGCGCCACAAGTCCGCATAAATACCGTTTGCTTCGACTAATTCATCGTGTGTACCAGTCTCGACTATCTTCCCTTGGTCGAAGACAACCATTCTATCCAAGTGTCGTAAAGTACTTAATCGGTGAGCAATAACGATGGCAGTCCGGCCTTTCATTGCAGCGACAAATGCCCTTTGAATCGCTTGTTCGCTGACACTATCAAGGGCGCTTGTGGCTTCATCGAGTAGTAGTATCGGAGAATTCTTGAGTAGTGCCCGAGCGATGGCGATTCGCTGTCTTTGGCCACCGGATAGCTTCACGCCGCGCTCGCCGATCATACTATCAAAGCCATTGGGCAGTTTCTCGATAAACTCGAGCGCTTGAGCATCCTTTGCTGCCTGATGAATTTCTTCGGGAGTAGCGTCGGGCCGAGCGTAAGAGATATTTTCGCTAACAGTTCGGTTAAAGAGGTTGGTGTCTTGAGGAACAAAGGCAATCTGCTCCCTCAGAATATCTGGGGCAATCTGCCTAGATTCAATACCGTCAAAGAGAATACTACCTGCAGTTGGCTCATAGAAGCCGAGAAGTAGTCCGACGAAAGTTGTTTTGCCGGCGCCACTATGACCCACCAGACCGACTCGCTCCCCGCTACTAATAGTTAGATTAATATCTACTAATATGTGTTTCTCTGGCTGATCAGGATAGTGAAATTCCAAGTTCTTTAGAGTTATTTTGCTTGACGAGAATGTCGCTTCGTCCCTGCTGACACGCTCGAGTTCGCCCTTGCGCAAACCACTCAGGGCGTTGTTGATGGTTCCGAAGTTCTTATAGTAATTATCAAGTTGCCAGGATAGATCCCAAATGGTTCGGCTGGCGGCGGTAAAGTAAGCAATAAACAGAGCGACATCACCAATCGTAATGCTGTGGCGATTGAACAACATCAGGATGGCGATCATCCCAACTGATGAAGCAACGACAGCACTATTGCCTTTAACCATGTTGGTAAAGAAAGAGTATCGCCATGAAATACCCCATTTGTTGATGATGTCATCCTGTTTTTTCCCGAGCAGACGACTTTCTCTTTCACGAGAATTAAAAACTCTGACGCTCAAGTGATTGCTGAATGAATCGACGACATGTCCAGAAGCTACGCTGATAGCATCGCTTTCTGCCTCTACCAGCTGTCCATATTTTCGGCCCCGCATTACGGTAAAAGACAGTAGGGCAATAAGCCAGACTAAAAATATTAGTGCCAGGATCCAGTTAGCGATGAACAAGAATACCGCAGCCAGAATGAGGCCAATTGTTTGAGGCCAAACACCCCAAATAGTGCTGTCGACTACATTAGCTAGGGTGTTAACAGTTTGATTAATCCAGTGTCCCAGTTGTCCGCTACTAGAGTTGACGAAGAAACTATATTTTTTGCGATGGGTGTAATCGAATAGCAAACTCCTGATCCGTTCGACCATTGGAGGATTGTATTTTCGCATTACATTTTCCGCGAAACGCCAAAACCACTCGTCGCATAAACCTAGGAGGATAAATAGTCCGACATATAGCCAGGCAGCCCGAGACGCAACAGATGACTTCACCAATTCGTCGATTACACCGCGCACAGCAAATGGTAGAGCGGTGGAGGCAACTATTCCCAAAAATGTCAGCACGAAAAAAATAACCAATCTTGATCGGTAGGGGCGGGTCATCACTCCAATTAATTGGAGTGCACTCTTGGGCAACTGTTCCATCTGCTAATCCTATCAGTAACAGCTATCGATGGCACCTAGTTATGAGGTTTCTGCGAACCCGGGAATGTCGAGTTAGACTCGTATCTCCAGTATAGCGGCTCGCAATTTGTCGGCGTATGGTAGACGCTCCTCGGTAGTGCTCTTGCGGCTTGTGCCTATATTTTTAATAAAGTTGTCCCCATCGTAGCGCGGGAAGATATGCATATGATAATGAAACGCATGCTGACTACTTGCTGGTTCATTGTTTTGTTGAATCATAACTCCGTCACACGAATGGCTCATTTTTAGCGCTTGGGCAATCAATCGTGAGATAGAAATAATTTGATGTGCTTCTGGGTCAGGCAAATCGTATAAGTTTTCGTAATGCTTGTTCGGCACAATAATTGGATGGCCAGGATTATCGGCAACAAAGAATGAGCCAATGAAAACCGTCACTAGATCGTCCTGGTAAACGATGTCCGATTTCCGAATCATCGTCCGGTCGTCTTCGATACCCTCAATTGCTATACAAATTGGACAAATATAATCTGCTGGCGCGTGATTATGCATTCCTAGATTGTACTCCCGAACCCGTTGGCCTGCCATAGCTTCGGCGGCGGAGGCTTTACTTCGAGCGAAGTCGAGAAGTGGAAATGTCGAGCAATCGGTTCCCGGAGGTAGGCAGGGGTTGACTATTTGGTTAATGGGGGTAATATGACCCTGTCGTTTGCAACTGAACATCAGTACAGCCTCTCGACCCGTGCGGAGAAGAAAAAGATGGGAATATTCACATTCGACAGATCGTGTTACGTTGACACCAAACTCACTAGCGAACTTGTCACAACGGTGCGCAAGATTCGTCAACGCTTCCTCGTCCAAAAAGCCCTTTGGGAGCGAATCCCTTGTCTGGCCCTCTTGGCCAACGGGCGCGGCGGCGGCTACTTCGACTACTATACCGAGGCTTACTCGAGACTCAAAATCCCCGTTAGCACCAGTCAACACGAGAACCTTTTGTGGCTGGAGCTCAAAACTGGGCACTTACTGGCACTTGCTCCCAAAGATGGCATCGAGTGGGAAGACAGGGACACCTACCCCGGTACAAGCGCGCTCGTCACGGATGAAGACTTCGACTGGCTCCAGCAACTACAACAGACGTGGTGGTTGGCGGCCGATCGTCTGGTGCTCGACGCCCTTTGTGGCAGTTCCTTGCTGGACGCCGAAAGGTTGACTAGCCAGCTGATTGAGCTACAAAGCGAACCGTACTGTGCTGATGAGAACTTGCAAGAAGTCGAGACCAAGATTCGTGATTACAAAAAGCAACTGGCCAAGCTCGGGTTTCCGGTGTTTGACTAATGCAAATCCAGACCTCCAACTGCCACCGGAAACGGTGGCAGTTCCTGTTAAGAACATCTGATCCTCGCTTTCTTCGAGTTACAGATTTCGAGCTCCGGATAACTTGCTCCCAGCTGGGTCTAAGGCGGAGGACGTTAGAATCGAAATTAATGTAAGCTCGAAACCTTGAGAGTTTAGTTAAATATATCTATAATCTGGATTGCTACACGTGGGCAACTCAGCCCACAGGTTGCACATCACAACACGAGAGGTGCTTATGTTACGAACACATGAAATTATTGAGGCAATCGCTTTGCATCAACTTCCTGACGGTTACGAATTCAATGAACCTGAATCAATCGACGAAGCCAACGAGCGGATCGATAATATTAAGAGAATGGTGGGTGAGGTAGTCTCTCAACTCTCCTGGTTTAACCGACTACCCGATGCGCAACGAGAATCTTCTCGAGCAAGAAGGTGGAGGAACGCCAGGGTTAGGGAGCAGAAGCTCTTCGAACTTGACCTGGTTCTACTCAAGGACTGGGTTAAAGGCAAGAACCTTTACACGGTTCAGGACCGGGAATCGGGAGATTGGCGCGAGGCTGTTCGGTTGTCTAATCGTTTGCTTCGTGCAGAAAAGGCGAAGCTGACCAACCCCGATGATCCGGTATGTCTCCTACGCGCACTGCACCACCATATAATTGAAGCGGAGGTAGCTTGCGGGAAAGAAATACTGGAGGGGGATGGGAAAGACGTTAAGGACATGGTAGGTAACTTTCTGAGACGTCTCGACAGCATAACGACGTAGCTAGATCCAATTCTGTTAAAGTACGCCGCTGGTTCGCCCAGCGGCTTTTTCTCTGTGCAAATGGTTCTAGCATCTAAGCTCTATCATCGGACTTGAACCTGCAAAATAGTTGAGCTTTGAAAGGTGGAGGATGTTAGAACCAGTACGGTGTCCTAAGCCTAGAATCCACAGGAGCCTGTCAAGACGTTTGAAAATGGGTTTTGGGAGAAGTCATATTGTCGAGATTGAATAAAAGCGCGTAGAGTGAGTCCATCATGGCTGATCAGAATTCAAAAGACGAGGGTCCGGTTGAAGAGAGTATCCACGCTGGCTGCGGTTTACCCGTGCTGGTTTTTTTGAGCTTTGTCGCGCTTACTCTGTTTCAACGCTGAGTGAGTGTCTTGACTGTCGTTTGCGCCGCCGTTTAATTTAGTATTCGAACTAGCCGATAGTCCTGATTTCTCTTCACTGCTCCGAATAGTGGAGGATGTTAGAACTGAATTAGGCAGAGGATAACCGCCGCTTTTTAGGCGGCGGTATCGGGTCGTGTGCTGTCTGTCTCAGGTCATACTGTGGCCAAGCTCTGAAAGAGCGAGCCATGTTTTGACTTCGATTCCGGCAATGTTGCGGAACCAAGCTGAGACAAGAGAGCAAATATTGTCTTGCCGGGTAACCCGTTCGTGGTAGGCGGCGGCAGTGATATCGAGCTCGACATCTGCCAACATTCCCTTCCTCGAAACGGTACGTATCACCCGGACGCTGATCTCGTTGGGCTGAAGCTCTCGTTCGTCACAAGATAGTTCTCGGGCGAGGAGTTCCTTCAGTCCGTCACAGTGAGTCATGAGGAGCTCTTGATGCTCCTGCGATGCCAGAAAAACGTTCACTGTTGGCATAAGCAGGATTCTACCAAAAGATACCTCATATGTCAACCTGTTGAGCTCTGAAATGTTGAGGATATCAGAACTAATTTTCCCGCGGAAAGCGAACTAGAAACTTTTCAATAGTTTCGTTAACTTCTTTAATCGCTTCTGGGGAGTAACGGTAATCATGTTCTGATTTAACTTCGTGAATTTCTTTTGGTTCGGATGAGGCATGGTAGGCTATTTCTACATCTCCTGGTTCAGCCATAACGTCATCTGTCCCGCAGAAGAAGAGCTTCGGTTTACCACAAGTCTTCAAAGCAGGGAGAGCGTTGTACTGCTGACCATCTTCGAAGTAACTAAATGGCAGCTTGAAGACTTTCTTCTCCTCTGTTGGTGAAGTACCAGGCGACAAATCCCTAAACGATTCCTTGTAGCCTAGTTTTTTCGCGTCTTTACCTAGTGGGCTGGCAGGCCCCACATTGGAAAATATGGCGACGATATGTGAAACGTTCGGATTCTTTGACCCGGCGAGCATCGCAATAGTACCGCCTCGACTGTGACCTGCTAGGACAGTTGGCTTGTTGCCGAAGTACTCAATTAATTCGTCTACCGCCTTTATGTAATTTGTTGTTGTGTAAATACTGATGTTGCCCGGGCTTTCCCAAGTTCCAGGTGGATCAAATGATAGGGCATGGTAACCTTCTTCGGCTAGGCGATCGACCAAGCTGGTCATGTGGATATAGTCTTTTGTGTCAAGACGGCCGGGAATAACAATGGCTATCTTTGAGGAGTTCTTGTTCCCTTTCGAGTAAACTGCAAGCTCAAAGCTCTCTGTCTTAACTAATTCCATTTCTGAATTGTACTCCCTAACCTAGAATTATTGAGCTAGCTAATCCGGCAATTTTTCTAAGAATTTTTTCAACTGCTCAAACGGTTTGATTTGAAGATAGGTTTTACGGTCGTCTTCTTCGCCCATTTCGGCGCGGGTTATTGAGTAGCCTTTGGGGATAAAGATGCTGTCCCAACCATACCCAGTCTTCCCTCTCGGTGATTCTGGCACCTCGCCATCAAGAGACCCTTCGAAGAGTTGGAGATTTTGGCCATCGTAATATCCAAAAACACAGCGAGCCGTGGCGCTTCGACTTTTGCCGTCAAGCATTGAGCAGATTGTCTCGAAGGGGACGTTGTCAACGAAGAAACGGATAAAGGGTCCTGGTAGTTTACCGATGGCTTCAAATTCTAACGCAACATCTTCAACAATCACCGGTTTCTGAATCTGTTGGTAAGCTTGTTTTACTTTATGTTCTACGATCTCTTTTAGATCGAGTGATTGAATCTCGTCTAGATCAAGTTTTTGATGCTCAACAGGAAAACCCAGGAATTTAGCTAAGTAGTCAGCTTTGTTCTGATTGCCGGTGATAAACGTAATTCGTTTCATTTCCTAAATTGTACTCCTGAACCTGGAATTGTCGAGCTACTCTTTTTTAAATTCTTCCTCTGCTTTTAGGAATTGGGTAGCAACCGAGCCAATAACCGTTCCAAGCGTCCCGATGCCAACGATCATGAGCATCATCGCGACGATTCTTCCTGCTGTGGTTACTGGGTAAATGTCCCCATAACCAATTGTGGTTACGGTCACCATTGCCCACCAGAAACTATCAAACAGATTATGAACGTTCTGGTTTATTCCAGATTCGTAGCTATGAAAGGCGACGGCTCCCATAAATACGAGAGTAAATACTGTCAGCACGATTGATAGAATCTGAAACTTTGGACCATCTAGGTAGAAGTCGGCTACCCGTCTCATCCGTGCCATCAAACGGATAATTCGAAGTACTCGTAATAACCGTAAGCTTCTTAAAATCTGAGTCGTAGTTGAGGTAATCGGTATGGAAGCAAGCAACTCATACCAACGTTTACTGAAAAATTGGCTCTTACTCTTCGCCTGGGAAAAGCCGTATATGAAATCTGCAAGGAAGATTAGGGCAATAACTATATCTAGCCGACTTATTAGCTTGCTAGTTGAGGCGGTTACGTCGTGGGTAATTTCGAAGACCAGTAGACCGGTTGATATTATGGCCAAGACCACCAAGCTAATGTCTACGAGTATCTCGCTTCGTTTCATTTCTCAAATTGTACTCCCGAACCTGGAAATGTCGAGCTAGGCTACGGGCCTAGTTATTCTAACCTTGAACTTCACTCTGCTGGAGTTTTGCTGCTCATTCTTGTTCTCGGCATTAGCTCCCAGGCTCACCACTTTAATATCGACCCCACCATGAACTTTGTCGGTAGAGTCATTAGTCACGGTTACGGCAATATCAAATTCAATCCGACTATCTTCGGGTGTTAGTTCAAAAGGCAGACTATCACCGCTCTTTGTATCCACTGACTTATTGGCTCTAGTAACGCCACTGTAAATACTCGTCAGCGTCTTTGTAATAAATTCTTCAAGTTCCATTGCTCTGGGGGTGGGATTCGAACCCACGACCAATCGATTACACATGATCCGTATGTTTCCAAACGGTGTGGACTATCTCATTACCATGTCCGTCAGCTGACGGGTTTAGGTATCGGGTGCATAGTCTCTGAACCTCCCTAAGACCCGATATGTCATATATGACATACGCTGAATTAGATTCGGCTGCGGATTGCCGTGCTTACGCGACGGTTTCCCGGACACCTTCAAGCAAGATTTCGGTGCCCCCACCCTCGTTTTGACAAAAGTGGACAATTCTCCCAATTATCACCGATCGATTTCTCGACCGGGCTGCCAATCTGACAGTCGACCGCTCTACCACTGAGCTACCCCAGAATGAAAATGTAAGGTGCTTACTGGATTTTACCACCTACCAAGGATTGAATCTACCCAGGGATTTGGACAATTCCCCAGTTTCTCCTAAACTGGGGTGAGGGAGGGAAAATTCAACACATCAAGATTGGTATTTCAGGGGCGGCGGAGGATATTTGTTTGCCAGACGCGTTTAAAAAAGCCGAACAGCTCGGTTATTATTTAGCCAAGCAAGGCGTGGTTGTCGTGACTGGTGACACGACCGGTATTCCGCTGGCGGCCGCCAAAGGGGCCAAACGAGGCGGCGGTTTCACGGTCGGCATCTCGCCTGCTTCCAGCTACTTGGAGCATGTTAAGAAGTACAAGCTCCCCCATCGTTACACCGATTTCTCTATGTATACTGGCTTTGGCTACTCGGGCCGTAACCTCCTATTCATCCGTTCGACCGATGCCGTTATCTTCATCTGCGGTCGCATCGGCACTTTAAATGAGTTTACGATCGCCTTTGAAGACAAGAAACCAATCGGCGTCTTGACAGAATCCGGCGGTATTTCTGACGAGCTCGATCATTTACTGACCATGGCCAAGCGCGGCCGAGCCAAAATAGTTTTTGATGACGACCCCAAAAAATTGGCTGAAAAGGTCATCAAGATGGCCAAGATTGATATCGGTCACATCACGGATTGATCTGATGATCAAAGTCAGTCAAAAATTATAATGACAAAAATCAGTTTTTACGGGGCGGCGGGAGAAGTTACCGGCAGTAATTTTTTAATCGAAACCGATACTGACAAATATATTGTCGACTGCGGCTTGTTTCAGGGGCGAGACACTATATCCAAACTTAACGACCAGCCGTTGGCCTATAATCCGGCCGAAGCCAGCGCCGTTATCGTCACCCATGCTCATTTAGACCATATTGGCCGGTTACCGGTCTTAGTCCGCCACGGTTATCACGGACCGATTTACGCCACTGAAGCGACTATCGAGCTGGCGACGATTGTCTTGAAAGACGCCTTGGGTTTGGCCGAGGAACGCAGTCGACGTGAGGGCACGCCCCAGTTGTATGAGGAAGAAGACCTCAACCGAACCCTGCATCAATTTCAAGCCGTTGATTACCATAAGGCCCATCGTTTGAACGGTAGCGACCAATTTACCCTTTACGACGCTGGTCACATTTTAGGCTCCGCCTCTGTTTTACTAGAAGCCGGTGGTAGAAAAATTATCTTTTCTGGCGATATCGGCCATTGGCCGAGCCCTTTGCTGGCTATTCCCGAGTCGCCGCCGGCGGCCGATTTGGTCGTCACTGAAGCCACTTACGGCGGCGAGGAACATCTTGGGTCTGACGACCGAGAGGCGGTGATCAAAAAAGCCCTCGAGTGGACGGCTCAAAACAACGGCGTCCTCTTGATTCCGGCTTTCTCGATCGAACGCAGTCAAGAACTGCTCTTTTTGTTACACGAGATGTTTGATAAGCACCAACTGCCGAAGATGCCAATTTTCCTCGATAGCCCACTGGCCATCGAAGCCCTAGCGGTTTTCGAGCACCATATGGAGCTTTATCGTCGGGAAGTGGTTAAAGACGAGCACGGCGGTCACAATTTGTTTGATTTTGGCTCGTTAGCGCTGACACCAACCGTCGAGGATTCGAAAGATATCAACGACGCCCCGCACCCGAAAGTGATTATTGCCGGATCGGGTATGATGGCCGGCGGCCGAATTGTTCATCACCTGAAACACTATTTATCCCGACCGGATACCTATTTATTAATTATCGGCTTTCAAGCGCCGGGGACACTCGGTTCGGCTATTCTGGGCGGAGCCAAATCGGTTCATATTCACGGCCAAGAAGTGGCGGTGAGAGCCAAAATAGAAGTCGCAGAAGCTTTTTCTGGCCACGCCGATAATACCGAACTGATGCAATGGCTTCGCAAGATCGAGATGCCTTCAGGTGGTCGCTTGGCGATTGTCCACAGCGAACCAGATAGGGCGGAAAAATATCTCACCTTCGTTAAAGGCCATCTACCTGAAGCCGATATCGTTATTCCTAAAATCGGCGCCTCGATCGAAGTCTAACTTGTCCCCTCCCATTTTTGAAAATTGAAAACTGAAAATTGATACTTCTGGGTATAAACTTATACCCAGTTGGGGTATATTGGGGATTGAAGGGGGTATGTGGAGGATAAGTCAAAACTTAAAACTCAAAAGTCAAAACTAAAGATGGAAGGACAGGAAAAGAGGAAATTTGTGGCGAGATTAAGGCGGATGGTGGGGCAGGCCCAGTCGCTGGAGCGGATATTGGCCGAAAACGATGCGGTCAAATTTGTCGGCCAGTTAGAAGCAGTGATTGTGGCCAGTCGAGCGGCTTTAAGCCAGTACGCCGAGATGGAATTAATCAACTCTGACGATCCAGAGGATAAAAAGTTGTTAGCCCGACTGGTTAGAAAAGGCTGAAGTCTGAAGTAAGGCTTAAGTAATTAGTCTTAAGTATCGATACTTTAAGAATTGTTACTTACTTTGAACGGACCGCCGTCCGCCAACTGGCGGAGTCAATTTAGACTTTAGACTTTAGCCTTGAGACTTGCCGACTACGTCGACTAGTTATGTATATTCACTGGTGTACCGACCGGGGCGTTGTCGTAGACCCAATCGGCGCCAGCATCTTCGATCCGCACGCAGCCATGTGAAACTGGTCGGCCCAAGTGGGAGGAGGGCTCACGGTAGTTACATTGTGAGTCAAAGCAAGGAACTCGATGGAGACCGTAACCTTGGTAGCCACCACCATCTGGGGTTCGGGCTAAGGCGTTCCATTTTTCCATCCAAATTCCCGGAAACAGCCGTGATTGAGCCAGAGGAATTTTATTTTTTATGTAGAAGACTCCCGACGGCGTCGGTGTGCCCCTTTTGCCGCTAGAAATCATATATTCTGCCTGCTTGGTTTCGCCGATCATGACGAAGAGTCGTTGTTTAGTAAGATTTATGTCGATGTATAAACCCGGCCAAAGTCCAGCCACATATTGCGGGTAGACTATCTTCTCGGTGAAGGGGATGGCTCGAGTGCTGATGCTGATCGGCGAACTAGCGGTATCGGTCCGTTCGGTAATAGTACGGGTAACATCTCTAGCTAGTCGAGTAATTTCGGTCTCCCGACCGTCTCTCCCCTCTTGAGTCACTTGTTGGGTGTCGGCCTGGGTTGTTTTGACTAGCATCTTTATATTTATCTTTGATGCGACGGCCGAACTAAGGTAATTACTGACTTTGGTTTGCGAGACGGAATAACTGATTCGACCGTCGACAGGGGAAAAATCGAGAAATGAATATTGACTGCTTGGAGCAATGGTGAAATTCTTATCCTCAAAATTAAGGTAGATGGGGATGAATTTTTGTTCAACCTCGGTTTTTGTTTGGGTGGCGATGTCGGTGGTGATAATTGGTGAGCTTTCGGTGTACTCGAGCTTGGCTGAAGTGGCGCTACCAGAGGCCAGGGCCGTTTTGATTGCCGCATCGATAGCGATGTCGGAAATCGAGATACCCTTTTGGCCCTCGCTGACGACAAGCTGACCATCGCTATAACTAATCTCGGCGTCCTTGGCGGCGGTGGTGACACCAAGAAGTGTCTCGACTTTTTGGCGCAGGATTGATTGATCGGCGCGATACGACAAATCGAGATTTTTGGCGCTAAACATTGATCGCCAGTACTTCATTGCCAGCCAATCGAAGCTGTTTGGCGGTCTGACCGCCTGCGACAAAGTCGATTGTTCATCCACCTTCACCCCCAACTCATCAAGGGAGGCGCTAGCCGATTTGTCATTTAAGCTAAAAGATAACTGCAATCCAGATAACTCGCCGGCCTTGAGCTGAATTTTCTCGGTCGCCGTTGTATAGGGTAGACCGCCGATATCAACGCCGGCCACCATCGTTCGGGGCAAAACTCTACCCTCGAAATTAAGCGAAGTAATCGCTCCCAGCGCCGCCACCAGCGATAGTAAAGATGTGGCGCTAAATAGCAGGGTTAGTAGGAGTCGTTTATTATGCATCGCTTTTGGAAATTGTAACCTTAAAACTTGTTTAAGCGAACAGAGATGTCATTTTAGCTGTATAAGATCCACTCAATCAGCCTCGTTCGTGGTCAGCACTCATACAAGCAAAAGGCTCAGGAATAATGGCCAGCCTCTTGAAATATGGTGGTCACTGAGCAATGACACCTTGGGTTGCAAAGACTGCGAAACGTCTTCTTGCCTGACCACCGATGGAAGTAAAATTCCCCCCAAAGTAAACAAGATTATTTACTTGGTCTAGAGCTGTTGCAAAAACCGAGTAGTTGGGATTAGGATTCCACGCCGTTGCGATACCGGTGGTGGTGTCAAGTGCAACAAAATTATTCCTTTGTTTCCCCCCAACGCTAGATGAAAAATTTCCTCCCACGTAAAGTTTGTTGAATCTATTATCTAGTGATAACGTGAATACGTTAGAATTGGGATCCAGGAGATTGGCATTCCAGCCAGTAGCAATTCCAGTTATGTTATCAATGGCGGCAACTCTATTCCTCGATAGCGAGCCAACCTCTGAGAAGGTACCACCCACATAAACAGGATTACCATCGGTCGGGCCGACAACTATTGAGGCTACAAATCCCTCTTTACTAAAGCCGCAGGTGAGACAAGTGATTTCAGGATCCCAATTCGTGAGCTGACCAGTTGTCGTATCAAATGCCGCCGCGCCTTTTCTCGTCTGATTGGCGATGGCTGTAAATTGCCCCCCAACGTAGAGAAGGTGATTAGCCGGATCCAGGACTAAAGATCCGATAGTAGCAACTGGGCTGGTCCCAGGGTTCCAGTCTGTCAGCTGTTTCGTCTCAACATCAAGAGAAGCAATCCGATATCTTGGTTGACTATCGACGGTGTTGAATTGTCCCCCAATGTAAAGAATGTGTCGTGCTTGGTCTAGAACCATGGAAGCAACCCCCAAATCTACCTTAACATCCCAGTTTGTTGCTAATCCGGTTGTGGTGTCGATAGTGGCAAAAAGAAACCTTGGTTGCCCGCCAATGGACGTAAACCCTCCAGCGACATAAATCTGATTCCTGGTAGGGTCCATAGCCATAACGTTGATACCGCTATTAGCATCGGGATTCCAATCGGTGAGCTGACCGGTCGCATTATCAATAGCGGCAATATGGTTTCTTATTTTCCCCCCAACTGAACTAAACCAACCTCCGACGTATATTACGTCTCTATTTGGATTTAAGGCGAGGGTATGAACTTCATCATTAGCGCCCGGGTTCCAGCTCGTCGCTAAGTCAGTTGTTGTGTCAATGGCGGCAATTTCATTCCTTGACTGCCCGCCAGCAGAAGTAAATTTACCCCCTATATAGACAAGATTTTTAGCGGAATCTTGAGATATCGTGAAGACATCACCATTGGCAGAAGGATTCCAGTTTGTCGCCAAACCAGTCGCGGTACTTATTGCGGCAATCCTTGCTCTTGATTGTCCTCCGATAACGCTAAACTGCCCTCCCGTATAAAGAAGACCGCTTGCGGAATCCAGAGCAAGTGTAAAGACTGTGTAATTAGCGCCCGGATCCCAGCTTGTTGCTAATCCCGTTGATATGTCAATCGCGGCAATGTTTTTTCTCGGTTGCGCACCAACAAAGTTAAACAAGCCTGCGGCGTAAAGAACGCCACTGGCAGAATTTAAGCTCAAGGCCTTGATACTAGGGGTATTGTCGCTAATATTAGGATTCCAGCCCGTTGCTAAACCTGTTGTCGTATTTATTGCGGCGATACGTTGTCTTGACTGGCCACCAACAGATGTAAAAAGCCCACCGATGTAAATTAAGCCATTCGCAGAATCAAAGGCGATGGCATTAACAATTGGGGTATAGCTCCCATCATTGCCAGTTACATTAGGGTTCCAGCTCGTCGCTATACCAGTTGAAGTAGTAATGCCGGCTAAGTTGTTTCTTGTTTGTCCGCCAATGGAACTAAACTCTCCACCGACATAAAGTAAATTTCTGGTTGAATCGAGATATAGACTATTCACTCCGACGCCAGAGAAGCTGGGATTAAAGTTGGGATCAACAGAGCCATTCTGCAAGGTATGAGCAATTTTATTCCTTGTCAAATTATTGATCTTTGAGAAGGTGCCACCTATATACCAACCTCCTTGGCCGTCGGGAATTGAAATAAGAACGGTTCCGTCATTTACCTTTGGAAAAGTTCCCATTGATTGACCGGACTCAACACTAATAGGCACTCCATGACCAGTATACGGTCCAACGCGAGTAAAGTCCCCGCCTATATAGGTAGTTTTACCATCTGGAGAAGGCACAACTGAATAAACCAGGCGGTCAGTAGTCCAAAACTTTTCCACCGGAACGTTAGATGGTCCGTTAACCAGTATTGGGTCTTCGAAAGCAAGGAACCGACTTTTCGAACCGACAACCGCTACGGTCGTGAGTATTGCAATGGATACTGTCAAATATACGACCTCTCGACGTAAATTTACCCTACCTGTTACCAACTTCTCTCCCCATCTCACTTAAGTTAAACGATACTTTTTATTACTTCAAGGGTTGGTTACTATCTCGTAAACTTAATGTGGCAGCAAAGACGTGCAACCAAACAACACCAAATACCCAACTCATTTGTGCGACATCTTATTGGAGTAATTGTAGCGTGTTGAGTATCCATTGTAACTAACCCCACTAGCTTTCACCCGAGCTTTCGTTAATATGTAACCAATGATGATAGATTGGACTGACTTATACGATCAATATCGTGGGCAGTGGGTTGCGCTCAAAAGTGACGAAAAAACCGTTGTTGGTAGTGGCAAAACTGCTAGACAAGCTCTTGATAAGGCCATTGCCAAGGGCGTAGCCGAGCCGATTTTAACCAAACTGCCCGATCGACTCGTTCCTTATGTCGGCTACGGCGCATGAAGTTCGGCTACAAAAAATTCGACCATTTCTACCGTCCCGTCATCCCAATTAAAGTTAAATACAAAGGTCTTTCGGTCGGATATGAGGTTCTGATCGATTCAGGTGCCGATCTGTGTATATTTGACGCCGAGATCGGCGAGATTTTAGGGATTGATATTGAAAGTGGTCAGCCAGGAGAAGTTAGCGGTGTGGCGGGTCAAATTTCAACGATTTTCGTTCACACAGTTACGATTGAAATTGGCGGACACTCAAAAATAATCGATGTCGGCTTTCTGCCTAGAGTAGCCGATGGCCACAACTACGGCGTTGTCGGCCAGTACGGTTTTTTTGACCAATTCGTGGTGGCTTTTGACTATGCGAAAAAAGAGATCGAGCTGACGGTTCGCTAGAATTTCCGCCCGTTAAAACAGCAATCATCAACCCAGTAGCTCGTCGATTGTTTTGGTGGCAACGCCTGGAGATTGAATTGAAAAGAGTTTGGCATAGAGACCTCCTTTTTTGATTAACTGGTCGTGATTGCCTTGCTCTAAAACCTTGCCTTTTTCTAAGACGATTATTTTGTCGGCCCGGATAACGGTGCTCAAACGGTGAGCAATGACCACAGCCGTTTTATTGCTCATTAGCTTGTGTAGCCCATCCTGGACGAACTGCTCGGAACGGGAATCAAGCGAAGAAGTTGCCTCGTCCAAAATAATGAGTTGGGGATCGCGTAGGATTGCACGGGCAATAGCGACACGCTGTTTCTCTCCACCGGAAAGCTTTATGCCTCTTTCACCGACCAGGGTCTGATAATTTTCGGGTAGTTTGTCGATAAAGATATCAGCGTGAGCGGTTTTGGCCGCGGCCTGAATCTCCTCATCGGTGGCTTCGGGTTTAGCAAAACGCAAATTTTCTTCGATAGTTTCGTTGAACAGAACAACATCCTGCATGACGGTCCCGATTAAATTGCGAATTGAGTCTTGAGTGAAATTTTCAATCGGCAAGCCGTTTATGAGTATTTGGCCGCTGGTCGGGGCGTAGAAACGTAAAAGCAGCTTTGTGATGGTGGTTTTACCAACACCCGAAGGGCCAACCAGCGCCAAGCTTTCGCCCGTGGGTAAGTTAAATGAAACTTTACGTAAAACATAGGATTCTTTACCGGGGTATTGAAATGACACTGATTTAAACTCAACCGTCTCTAGCTTCTTTAATTCTTGAGCGTTCAACTGGTCTGCCACTGTCGGTTCGGCGTCCAGAATAGTAACAAGGCGTTCTGAGGATGATTCTATTTCACCGGTTGTAATCAGCAGTCGGCTGAGCGGCGAAATATTACCCCTAATTTGCTGCATATAAAGAGAAACCATCAAAATATCACCGACCGTGTAGGTACCGTGCAGAGCTCCCCAGGCGACGATGCCAATTGCTCCCACGACCGTAGAGATATTTAAAATGCCCCGGTAAGAATTGGTTTTCCACTGAATCTTAGCTTCTTCCAAACGGAGCTTGTGATACTCGGCGATTTCTTTGGAGTAGCGATCAAATCGATGAGATTCCTGAGAGAAACTTCGGACAGTGGCGATTTGCGACAAGGTTTCCGCCATTTCACCCATCGCTTTTTCGGATCTCTTATACCAAGCTTTGCGAATTGGTTGGGTAGCAGTAATTTTTTGAATCGCCCAATAAAAATTCAGTACAAGCGAAATTGTCATTAACAGTCCAACCAGCGGTATCTTAATCCAAAGAAAAGCTAGGACGAGGACGATCGTTACCATAACGCCCAAAAAGCCATCTGAAATACTGTGGGCCCATTTGGCAAATTCCATAGTTCCGCTACTAATCCGCTCCATAATTTCGCCTGAGCGATTTTTCTCGTAATAGTCTATTGAGAGCTTAGAGAGGTGAGTAAAAACCTTTTTTCGGATCTCCCACAATATATCCATAAATAGTCTGTCGCTGATTTTTTCGCCGATGAAGTCAAATAGCACTCCGACTAAGCCAACAATTAACAGCATTAGGAGTGCGATACCTACCCTCTCTATAACTTCGGCAGTTGTGCCAAGATCGACGGATTCCACCACTAAATCCAGCACTCTTTTGTAGAGCTGAGGAGAAATTAGACCAACAAGGCCTAGGGCACTGTTAACGCTGAGGGCAAACAAAAGTCTCTTCTTATAGCTAGGCACTAATTCAAATAGTCGCCAGATATTTTTCATTTTGCGAAAAGTTGACTTGAGCAAATCGAATACGTACTCGCTTTCATTTGTGGGCCCGGATGGACTCGAACCATCGATATCTGAGACATAAGCTCAGCGCA